>Ga0070681_10000179_pt1 | contig 48474 bp, 48 predicted proteins | sample KBSC83BmetaG_FD_65650 | JGI IMG/M metagenome (GOLD analysis project Ga0070681, IMG submission 65650) | Corn rhizosphere microbial communities from Kellogg Biological Station, Michigan, USA - KBS C8-3B metaG | ecosystem: Host-associated > Plants > Roots > Rhizosphere | place: USA: Michigan...
AAAGGGGCGCGTGTGATCGTGGGCCGGGACCCGCGTTATATGGGCGAGCGGTTTGTGCAGATTGCGGCGGAAATTCTGGCTCATGCCGGAATCCAGCCGTTGGTGATTGGGGAAGCGGCGCCTACGCCCGCCATCGCGTATGAAGTGATCCGATTGAAGGCGGACGGCGCCATCAACTTCACAGCATCGCACAATCCTCCCGAATACAGTGGGATCAAGTTCTCAACCCCGGACGGAGCTCCAGCATTGCCTGAAGTGACGAAAGCAATCGAGTCGCTGGTGCCCACGGACGGCGACTCGGCAGGGAACGGCTCGGGAGCGCCATCAGTCGAGAGAATCGATCCCAAACCGGCCTACCTGGCCCGGCTGAAAGAGATCATAGATCTGCCTCTGATCCAGAAATCCGGCCTGAAAGTTGTTTACGATCCTCTATACGGCGCGGCACGTCATTATCCTGACGATCTGCTGCGGGATGCCGGAGTTACTGTTCACACTCTGCATGACTCGCGCGATGTCCTTTTTGGAGGTCATGCTCCGGAACCGGATGGCGAGTTGCTGGACGAAATGCGGGCGCAAATGAAGGCCACAGGCGCCAGGATCGGGATCGCCACCGACGGTGATGCCGATCGCTTTGGCATTGTGGATGAAGACGGAACCTTCATCCAGCCGAACTACATCATCGGAGTACTGTTTGATTACCTCGTAGAGACGCGCGGGTGGAAGAACGGCGTAGGGAAGTCAGTGGTGACCACCAACATGGTGAACGCGCTGGCCGATCACCACAAAGTGGAATTGCATGAAACACCCGTGGGCTTTAAGTTCATTGGAGAGCTGATCAAGCAAGACAGGATTGCCATTGGCGGCGAGGAGAGCGCAGGACTTTCCATTCGTCATCACGTGCCGGAGAAAGATGGAATTCTCGCCGGCCTGCTGTGCTGCGAAGCTGTGGCGCGACGCAAGAAAGGGCTGCAATCACAAATTCGCGACATATTTGGCAAAGTTGGTTCCTTTTATCCGCAGAGAGAAAACTTCCGCTTGACGCCGGAAGTGAAGCAGAAGTTTACTGAGAAGTTAACCAGTAATCCGGAGGATCTTTCCGGGCGAAAGGTGCAACAGGTAGTGCACACTGACGGGATGAAGCTGGTCTTTGAAGATGGCTCGTGGGTGTGCTACCGCCTGTCTGGAACGGAGCCGGTGGTTCGCATTTATTCTGAAGCGAAGGTGGAATCGGACTTGAAGAGACTTGCCGCGGCGGCTCGGGATTGGGTGTTCAGTTGAGGCATACGGTTGGATCAGTTCAGACACGGCTGTTCGCGCTTCGGCATAAACTGGCGATTGTATTGGTTGGCCTGCTTTCGCTGCTCATGGCCTACCACGTGTTATTTGGTGAAAACGGGGTGATCGCCTATCAGCACAAGCGGCGGGATTCGCGCGACTTGCAGCAGCAAATTGAGCAGTTGCAGCAGGAGAATGCCGCCCTGCAAAAGCAAATCAAAGCCTTAAAAGATGACCCACAAGCCATTGAAAAAGAAGCACGTGAGAGACTCCGCTATGCCCGTCCTGGAGAGGTGATTTATACGCTGCCGGCGGCCAAGCCTGGGCCTTCGCCGCGCAGCGCCAAGTGAACACGAACCAAAGCATGTACCTATTCTGGCTTGTGCCATTCAGCAAAATCATATAGAACAGTTCTGCTTGTAACCTCTGATGAGAGCCGGACTCCGTAGTACCGGCAATTCATCCGATTCATGGCACGGGTGTGCCAAAACCCCGGAGCGATCCGTACAGGAGAGAATTTTCAATGAAGAAAATTGCATTTGCTGTATTTGCAATGGCGCTGATGGCTTCCTTGTCTTTCGCCAAGACCAAAGATGCGGCCCCGAAAGCGAAGCAGGAAAAGATCAACGGCTGGATCAGCGACGCAAAATGCGGCGCCAAGGTTAATGCTGATTGCGCCAAGAAGTGTGCTGACGCCGGCGAGAAGCTGATCGTCGTAAGCGACAAGGACAAGAAAATCTACCAGGTCGAGAACCAGGACGCCGTCAAAGAGCACGCCGGACATCATGTTCGCGTAACCGCTACCGATGACAACGGCACCCTGCACGTGGAAAAAGTTGACATGCTCAAGAATCAGACGATGAAGGCCGAAAAGGCAAAACCGGGCATGTAAGCTCGAAAGTATCCAGTTTTCCGCGCCCTTACGGCGCACCTCAAGATCGAGGACCCCACCCAAGCGGTGGGGTTTATTTTTCTCCTCAGAAACCGGCTGAAGACCGGCTGAAAAGCGGTAAACCGGCAGGAACTGCTTGGGGAGCCTTGCAAGAAGTGACCTTGGTACCGTTCATTGACTCAATAGAAGCAGAGAAGTGGGTTATGATGTGACAAACCCAAAAACAGACAACAAGGCGGAATTGTGCGACGGAATAGCTTTCTCTTTTTCACCATCATGCTGATGGCTGTTGTGGCGGCGATCAGCGGATGCCAGATTTCTCCTCGGATCATCCCAGGTCAACCCACGCCTACGCCCACGGCAACGCCTGGGCCAAGCGGAAGCCCCACAGCTACACCGACGCCAACTCCTATTCCGCCCAGTGCCGTAGGAAAGCTTTATGTAACGGATCAGGACGACAACTCAATTTTGCGTTTTGACAATGCGCTGAGCGCCACCGGAAATGTCGTTCCGGGTGCGGTGATCAAAGGGAGCAGTACGACGCTGAGTAACCCGCAGTTTGTCGCGTTCAACGCCACCGCTGACAGCCTTTATGTCGCTAACGTAAGCGCGGCTTCCGTCGTAATTTACGATGGCGTGAGCACCAAGAACGGCGATACCCCGCCAACACGGATCATTACCGGCGCTGCCAGCACACCCATGATAAGCCCCTCAAGTGTCGCCCTGGATACCACGCGCGACCTGCTCTACGTGGCCGACGGCGCTGAAATATGGGTCTTCTCATCTGCCTCAACGGCCAATGGCAGCGTAGCCTTTAGCAGAGACATTACCGTCAGCTTTACCATTCAACAGATTTTTCTCGACGAAGCGAATGACCGGCTTTATGCCACGGATGCCGCCAACAACGCGGTAAACGTTTTCGATAGCGCGAGCCAACTGGACCTGATTACTCCCGCCACCCGAAGCCTCACCGGGCCTCACACTCAGCTCAGCCAACCTGAAGGAATGGCGATTGATCCATCAGGCGACTTGGTGGTCACGAATCTGGGCACCGGAAGCATCACGGTGTACGGCAATGCAGCAACCATCACTGGAGACATAGCGCCGACTGCCGTCATCAGCGGAGCTGCCACCACGCTTTCAAAGCCGCAGCAGATCATCCAAAGCTCGACAACCAACGAGGTTTACCTGGCCGATTCCGACGCGAGTGAGGTCGCCGTTTTTGCCGGGATTGCCGGATTAAACGGAAGTCCTGCGCCAACACGGCGCATTTTCGGATCGTCCACGAATTTTGTAGGCGCCGTAACTGCGCGCGGCGTGGCGTTGGATCCGACGCGATAGAGTTCTATCGCACGACGCCGTGCAGTGGCGAACTTGCCGTGGCGTAGAGCTTTTTGGGCATTCGGCCCGCCAGATAGGCAGCGCGTCCGGCGGTCACGCCGTGCTTCATGGCTTCCGCCATCAGGATTGGGTCTTCCGCATGGGCGATGCCTGAGTTCATCAGCACCGCATCCGCGCCTAATTCCATGGCCAGAGCGGCGTCGGAAGCTGTGCCCACGCCGGCGTCCACGATCAGCGGAACGTCTGTAATCATCTCGCGCAGGATCTGAATATTGGCGGCATTTTGGATCCCCATGCCGCTCCCAATAGGCGCTCCCAAGGGCATGATGGCGCTGGCGCCAGCATCAAGGAGTCGCTTCGCAACTACCACATCATCAGATGTATAAGGAAGAACTGTGAAGCCTTCCTTCACCAGGACACGTGTGGCCTCAATCGTCGCCTGCACGTCCGGATAGAGGGTCTTCTGATCGCCAATCACCTCCACCTTTACCCAATCCGAGAGCCCTACTTCACGGCCCAGCCGCGCGGTGCGGATGGATTCTTCGGCGGTGTAGCACCCGGCGGTGTTCGGCAGCAAGAAATATTTTTGCGGGTCGATGAAGTCGAGCAACGACTCCTTGCTGCGATCGAGATTCACCCGGCGCACGGCAACGGTCACCATTTCTGCGCCGCTGGCCTCGATGGCGCGCGCTGTTTCCTGTCCTGATTTGTACTTGCCTGTGCCGACAATCAGCCGTGAGCGGAACTGTCGTCCTGCGATGCTAAGAAGATCCATGTTGTTTATTGTAATGAATTCTCAGCGAAGAGAGCTGTCGGCATGACAGGCGAGAGGGGGATTGCGAAACTGGCCAAAATTGCCAGCATTGCCAAAATTGACAAATGCAATGCGCCACGGCGCGATTGTTAGGCAGAATGCTAAGTTCGCTGCTGATAGAGCCCAATGACGTTTCCGCCGGGATCCCGAAACCGCGCGGTAATCTCGGGAGCGTCTGCGCCGACCGGTTGGACGATCTCACCCCCGTTTTTCTGAATGAGGTCGAGCGTGGTTTGAATGTTATCCACCATGACATAGAGAAGCAGACCGGGCTTATCCAAAGCTGGCCGGTTAAGTACCCATGTGCCGCTGACCTGACCTACGCCATCGTCGAAGGCGATGGTGCCGTTGCCCCGCGTGCGAATATTCCAGTTAAAGACCTGCTTGTAAAATTCGGCTGAGCGGCGAATGTCGGTGGCAGGCATTTCGATGTAGCAGATCTTGCCGTTAGCGAGCGTCGGAGGCATGGGGACTGCTCCTTTTCGCCGTCATTGTACATCCCGAGCATACATGCTGCTCTGCCTGCGGAGATGTTGTAACTCCGGAATGATCTGAAATGAGGTCAAATAACTCCACTCTTCCAGATATGCGAAAGCAAAATCGCCTTAATCCTGCGGTTCTGGCCAGCAGAAGCTCTGACCCGCAGCATCCAACTCAAAACATCAATCCCAATTGCCGGGGCAGCTTTTATGTTCACGCGTATTTCCATCCCGCTACAAGGACGCAAGTACAACTTTTGGAGGTGCGAGTCATTCGCCCTGGCATGCGTCGCGGGGATTTTGCTCCTGCTGGCGAAGGCAGGCGGCCAGAGCCGGCCGACCGGCCTGGAACTATATGCCGAGGCGATGAAACAGCCGCAGATTGACCAGCAGATAACCGGCCTTGAGCACTTTCTTGCGGTGGCGGAAAACGGCTACTTGAAACAGGATGCTTTGGAGGTGCTGATCTGGGATTATGTGCGGATGGGCAGAGTCAGACAAGCACAGCAGAGAGCTGCTGACCTGCGGGAGATTGATCCTGAGAACCCTGTGGCCACTGCAACGCTTCGGCCCCAAACCGAGCCGGCGCAGTCTGGCCACAAAAGACAAACCAGGAATGATCGCATAGAGGCAGCGCAGGAAGCGCTCTCCGCTCTGGAAGCGCTGCGGAAGCCGGAAGGAATGCTGCCCGGAGACTTCGCCGCTCTGCGTCGCCATGTGGAATCCAGTCTAAACGGCATCCTGGGATTGGCGTATGTGGATCGGCGCCTGTATCAGCAGGCACTTACACCTTTGCAGCAGGCGGTCGCGGTAGATCCAGGAAATCCGCAGTACGCGTACGCCCTTGGGCTGGCGCTGCTTTTTAGCAAGGACGCCAATCCGCAAAATGCCTTTCTTTATCTGGCGCGTGCCGCCGACATGACGCAAGGGACGCCGGCGGGGCAGCAGATCAATGACTTTGCGCGCAAGGAGTACCACAAAGCGGGCGGTTCGGATGCCGATTGGAACCGCTATCTGGCAGCAGCCGTTGTGCCCGGCACGGAAACGTCCAGAGGCGCCGTAGTGGCCGCGAACATGCGGCCGCCGCTTGCCTCAACCACTGCGCGAGCCAACCCCCCCAGCGCCAACTCCGGGGGGTTCGACCGCAGCACTCGGACAACGTCGGCCTCAAACAGCTCGCCCAAGAGCTCCAAAGTGACTCCGCCCAGCCTGCCTCCCTCTGAAACTCCACACTCCTCAAATGTGCCGCCCTCTATCACCAGGCCGGAGGCGAAGAAGCCTGCAATAGGCTCGCCTTACGAGCCCGTTTCGCTGGGGATTCTGATTGAGACGGCCTTGCTGACCAAGAATAACCGTCCGGTAATCATTACCACCTTGCGGGACGTGATTCAGCATTTGCGCGGCGACGATGAAGCTGCCGTTCTGGTTTTCAGCAATCAGCTCGATTTCGAGCAGGACCTCACTGCCAACGATCAACTGCTCGAGCAGGCGATGAACGGGCTAAAGCCGCGGCGCGGCAAAGCTCTGCTCGATGGGATCGCCTTCGCCGCCGGACACTTGAAGCGCATTGGCAAGAATGCGAATCGAGTCCTGCTGGTGATTTCCGACGGGCGCAGCCAGGATCTTAGCCGTGAATCACTGCCCCTCAGCGCTCAATTGAACGGGGTAAAGGTTTATTGCATTGGGCTCAATGCTGATAGTTCAGACCAGCGCGCGCTCCTGGAGCGACTGGCGTCGTCTTCAGGCGGGGAGGCCCGTTTTGCCTCGGGCCCGGATCAGTTCAGGATGGTGGCGATGCAGATGACCGGCTTTCTGGGCGTCCCGAGCCGCTGAAACCGGCCCAAAGAAAATCCGGAGCGGCTGCGTACCACCCCGGATGAATCGTAAACGTACTTCCCAGCTTGCGCTGTTATTCACTTAGACGCATAGCGTGCCCCTCCGGTTCGTTGAAAACGGGCTCTTTTTGGTTACCGTGGTCCATTTTGGCAACATGGTCTGTTGCCGCTGGTTAGCGCAGAAATACTTTCTGTGTTTCTTCGGGTATTCTTGTCTTTATGCGGATTCGCGTTCTTCTTTTCGGCCAATTGAAGGATATTTGCGGGCGCAGCCAGGAGGAATTAGATCTCCCAGCCGGAAGCCAGGTTTCGGCGGTTCTGGCCCATTACTCGAAAACTCTTCCCAAGTTCGCCTCACTGGTCAGTTCAGTTGCGTGCTCCGTCAATCAGGAATATGACTCCGGCGGGACCATTCTGCGGGAAGGCGATGAAGTCGGCCTGTTGCCTCCCGTCAGCGGTGGGGCCGCAAGCGTCGACAATAATCCGGACAAGAAGATGGGAGTTCTACGTTCTGAACATTGTGCCATTGTTCGCGAGGAAATCGATTTGGCCGCCTTCCGCTCAGCCTTAACCCACCCGCAGGATGGCGCCTTGGTGCTTTTTGACGGTGTCGTTCGCAATAACTCGCGCGGACGACGCACGCTGTACCTCGATTATGAAGCTTATGAAAGCATGGCTCTTAGCGAGATGGAGAAATTAGCTCAAGCTGCTCTTGAACGTTTTAGTGTACGCGATTTGCGACTAATTCATCGCCTCGGACGACTGGAGATTGGTGAGACGAGCATTGCCATAGGTGTGGCTGCTGCTCATCGCGCAGCGGCATTTGATGCTTGCCACTGGCTGATCGATACTTTGAAAAAAACGGTCCCAATCTGGAAAAAAGAGCACTTTGCGGATGGCGCGGTGTGGGCGGACGGAGAGCCGTTTCCCGAGGAAGTCAGGCCGCAAAGATGACGACGCGGGCGCGAGCTGTTGTTGCGCAGTTGGTTTGCTGCGCGCTCCTGCTCGCCGGTCGAATAGCCGCGCAGACACGCAACAGGCAGCCCGGCGCGGCCAGCCAGCAAGAGGGGCAGGAACCCACCTTTCGCGTCAATGTCCGCCTGGTGAATGTGTTTACTACCGTTACAGATTCGCGTGGCGCGCCGGTGGCGAACCTGACCAGGGACGATTTTCGCGTCCTTGAAGACGGAGTTCCGCAAAATATCAGCGTCTTCGATAAAGAATCCGAATTGCCGTTAAGCATCGTTCTTGCTGTTGACACCAGCGAGAGCACGCGACGCGACATCAAGCTGGAAGTGGCCTCCGCAAAACGCTTTGTGCACTCAATCATGCGGCCGGTGGACCGCCTCTCCGTATTTCAGATCACGGAAAATGTGGACCAGCTCACACGCTTTACTGCGGATGTGAAATACATTGACCGCGGCATTGAGCAGTTGAGCTCCGGCGCAGGCACTTCGTTATATGACGCCATTTTCCTGGGCTCCGATTCTCTGGTGGAGCGGCAAGGCAGAAAGGTAATGGTACTCATCACGGATGGGGGTGATACCACCAGCCATACCGATTATGCGAATGCACTACGCCGGGCGCAGCAGGCTGAAGCGATTGTGTACAGCATTATCGTAGTGCCCGTGGAAGCTGATGCCGGCCGCAATCTTGGCGGAGAACATGCGCTCATCCAGATCTCTCACGATACCGGCGGGAAGTACTATTATGCGAGCGGATTGAACGATCTGGATGAGGCCTTTCGGCAGATCAGTGAAGAGCTGCGCACGCAGTACCTCCTGGCGTACTATCCCAACCGCCAGGTATCGGATGCTCCATTCCGCAGGATTACGGTCGAGGTCACAAAGAAAGATGCCGAAGGGCAGGCTTACCAGGTGCGGCATAGGGCCGGGTATTATACGACCGCAGCGAAGTAGCACCCCGAAGATGTTGTTGCGCAATCTGTTGCAGCAGTTCTAGAGTCATCCTCACGAATTTTGAAACCGGGCGCACCGAAGGTATGCGAAGACGTTTTTCGTGGAAAGAGAACGCCAGATATTGGCAGACCGTCCCGCCCAAGTCAAATGCGGTACTGATGGGCGGCGTGTTCTGCCTGTTTACTGCTTTCGGGCTGGTGCTGGCTTTCCTGAACATGTCTTGGAGATATCCACAGTGGGCAGTGGCGTATGCGTTGATCTCCGGAAGTTGCGCTGTGGGGTACGCGCACGCCGGATTTCGCCGCGTGCTCTGGATGCTGCCCGCAACCTTTGCTCTGCAACTGATCGCCACCTGGTATGTGGGACGCGAAATGCATCGCCACGTGCAAGCCCTTCCGGGGCAGAACTGGACTCCGCAGATGGTGGGGTCGCGCCTTGAAATCCTCGGCCTGATTCTGATGGTCTGCATTATCGTTGGCTACAGCCTGGTGGTGTCGTTCATTCGTAGGGAAGGGCAACGTGTTTTCCGGCCTCTGGCCGAGGTGCAGCTCGCGCGTGAAGTGCATCAAGCACTAGTCCCGGAGTTCGCAACCACGATTGGCGCATATGAGTTTTACGGCATTTCCGTTCCCAGCGGAGAGGTGGGAGGCGACTTGGTGGACCTCATCCGGAGAAGCGATGGCTGGACCGCTTACGTGGCTGACGTATCCGGGCACGGCGTTCCTGCGGGGATGATCATGTCCATGGTCAAGAGCGCGGTTCACATGACGGCTTCAGAAAGCCTGGCGATGGATGCGCAACTGGTCCGCCTGAACCGCGTGCTCAAGCAGTTGTTTGCCCCGAATGTGTTTGTGACGTTTGCTTGCGTGGGCGCGAACAACGGAGATGAGCTGCAGTTTGCCATTGCCGGACACCCTCCGATTCTGCATTGCCGCAAAGCCGATGCCACGGTGCATGAGCTCTCGTTGGAAAATCCGCCCTTAGCCGTCCTTGCGCAAGCCGGATTTAGCACCGCTCCGCTCCGGTTCAGTGAAGGCGATGTGCTTGCCATCATTACAGACGGGCTGAGCGAGTCCAGCAACAAAAGTGGCGCCGAACTGGGACTCGGCCCATTCAAAGATGTGTTGCTAAAGTTGGCGACCCAGCCACTGCCTGCGATCGCGCGATCATTCCGTGACATTGCCCTTCGGCAGGGGCACCAGGTGGATGACCAGACGGTGTTGCTCGTCCGGAAGAATTAAATCGGCTTAGCGCATGGGGGCATTAAGTAACAGCATTCTTATCCCCGATTCTTTTTTCCCCCTTGTATTCGCCTTTTTTGGGCATGCGATCCGGGACGGAGATCTGCTTGAAAAGCTCGGCCGGCTTGACCTTGAGGACATAAGCGATCCTCATCATGGATTCAAATGAGATCACGCGCTCGCCGCGTTCAATGCGGCCAATGTAGTGGCGGTTGAATTCGCAAAGCTCTCCCAGCCTCTCCTGGGAGAGGTGACGGGCTTCCCGCAGCTTCTTGAGTTGTCTGCCGAACCAAACCAATGCGCTGGGCACGCTTAAGGGTCTTTCGGCGCTCCTTCAAAATAAACCCCCAGTGTGGTCTACGACCACGCTGGTGTTATACTGGCTTCCAAAGTTGATGGGGAATATATCAGATATCCGGTATGAGGCTTGTTGGATCGAGAGTGACGGCTTGTATTCCTGCGGCTGCGGACATCCGACGATTGACGCAGCCATGAGGTGCCTGGTGCGCGATGGTCGCAGCTTTATCCGGGCCGTGCAGGATGGAGTCACTCGATCTCTTGATGACGTCGAAATGAAGGAATTCCTCGCCGCACTGGGAAAGGTTCCAGGGCGATAACCACCAAGGAGAAGGAGCTGCGCTCCAATGCGTCGCGTCCGGGATTTGACCTCACTTCCCGGGCGCGGCGGTTTCCGGCTACCTCGAGCGTTGGTCAGCTGTGGATTGCGGGAGATTCCTTCCGCGGTTTGCCAATTGCCAGTCTTCTAGAGCCTCAATGCATCGTGCAATCGCATGGAATCCCTCGGGACCGCTCAACGTACTTCCACCACAAGTGATCCGCACCTCGATGTCGCGTTTCTCAACGGCCTTCACTCTCATTTAGAATTTCACGTTGCTCATGAGGTGATCTGTGCCGCTTCCTGAATATCATCAGTTGGTTGATGAAGCGAAAAAAGAGATCAAGGAAATCGATGCTGAGGAACTCCAGCGCATGCAGCAGTCCGGTGCCGATTTCAAGCTGATTGATGTGCGCGAACCCGACGAGGTGGCGCAGGGCGCCATTGCCGGCGCGGTGGCGCTGCCGCGTGGTCAACTCGAATATAAGATTGACTCCATCACTACCGACAAGAATGCGCCTATCGTCTGCTACTGCGGCGGCGGAGGCCGTTCCGCGCTTGCCGCGCAGAACCTGAAGCGCATGGGATTCAAGAACGTGATGTCACTGGCGGGAGGTTATAAGGGGTGGAAGGGAAGAACAGCCGTTAGCCTTTAGCTACAAACTGCGCGAGGCTGAATTCACCGCTAAAGGCTAAGTGCTACAGGCTAAGTGCTCGTGCTCGCTCCGTCTGCCGCAAGAAAGAGCAGTTACTCACGTTCATTCTACGAGGGAAGAACAATCATGACACTCAACGGACTTAAACTGACCTGGCTTGGACACGCGACTTTTCTGATCGAAACGCCCGATGGCAAGAAAATCCTGATTGATCCATGGGTCATGAACAATCCTGTCACGCCGGCGGACAAAAAGAAGTTTGACAAGATTGACGTGATGCTCTGCACGCACGGACATGGCGACCACATTGGTGACGCGGTGGAGCTGGCGAAAAAGCACGATCCCAAAGTGGTGGGCGTGTATGAGCTCTGCATGTGGATGAACAAGAAGGGCGCTAAGCAGATCATGCCCATGAACAAGGGTGGTTCGCAGGAAGTGGGCGACATTTATGTCACCATGGTTCACGCCGACCACTCCTGCGGCATAGAAGACGATGGCCAGATCATTTACGGCGGGGAGCCCTGCGGCTACGTGATTCACTTCAAGAATGGGCTCAGGATTTATCACGCCGGTGACACTAACGTGTTCGGCGACATGCAGCTCATCCACGAGCTTTACCAGCCTGATCTTGTCATGCTTCCCGTCGGTGATGTTTTCACCATGGGCCCGCGCGAAGCCGCTCTTGCATGCAAGCTGCTCAAGCCGAAAGCTGTGATCCCTATGCACTTTGCTACGTTTCCGCTGCTCACGGGAACGCCGCAGGAACTGGAGCGCCGCATCAAGGACATGGGAATCGAACTGCACACCATGAAGCCGGGTGAGAGCCTTTCCTGATGGCCGGCGAAGGCAATGTCAATCCCGCCGTGGAGCGCTACCTGGACTCGCTTCTGCCCGCCCGCGATGAGGTGCTGGAGGAGATGGAGCGCCAGGCGGCGCAGCGCGACATCCCGATTGTGGGTCCCGCTGTGGCGCGCGTGCTCTACCAGTATGCGCGGCTGATCAACGCGAAGAAGATTTTTGAGCTGGGTTCGGCGATTGGTTACTCCACGCTGTGGTGGGCGCGCGCGGTGGGCGACGGCGGACAGGTGTTCTACACCGATGGCGACTCGAAGAACGCAAACGAAGCCCGTGGCTACTTTCGCCGCGCCGGGGTGGAAGGTCGCATTCACATCCAGGTAGGCGACGCGCTGGAACTGCTCTCAGAACAGAAACAGGAATTTGACATCATCTTCAACGATGTGGACAAAGAAGATTACCCGCGTGTGCTCCACATGGTCAGCAGCCGCCTTCGGCGCGGCGGACTTTTTATCACAGACAACGCGTTGTGGTATACCCGTGTGACCGAAGCGGAACCAAAAATGCAATCCACACGCGCTGTTCAGGAATTCAACCGGCGGCTCTACGCCATGCAGGAATTCTTCACAACCATCGTTCCCATCCGCGACGGTCTTTCCGTCGCGCTGAAAAGCTGAACTGGTATATAGCAACTAGGATCGCCCTGGAACGGGAATTTGTATTTTGCGCTGATCATAGCGTGTGGCACAGCCGCCCCGGCGTGCTTTCAAGGAAGTGCCGTGAACCCAAGTGAATCGCGTGGGTAAAAACCCTAGCGCGGGAAGAAAAAAAGCGGGCACAGCCGCGGGCGGCTGTGCCACATTCTCCTTCCGTACGATGTAGCTCGAAGCCTACAGCGCGCTTTTGCACCGTGCTTAAGCCGCTCTTGACCTCTCCGCCCATGGATCGAGCATTACTTTGGTGCATTCGTCCTGCTTGTCGCGGAACATCCTGTACATCTTCGGCGCTTCGTCAATGGGCACACGGTGACTGACGACGAAGCTCGGGTCAATTTCCTGTTTTTCGATTCGATCCAGCAGAGGCTTCATGTACTTCATCATGTGCGTCTGGCCGGTCTTCATGGTGATGCCTTTGTTCATGTATTGGCCAATGGGGAAGTTGTCCACGAAGCCACCATAAACGCCCGGCATTGAGATAGTTCCTCCTTTGCGGCAGGCCATGATGCACTCTCGCAGCACGCCGGGACGGTCCGGTTCGATGCGCAGGGCCTGCTTGGTACGGTCAATGAAGTACGTAGGTCCTGTGTAGTGCGCTTCCATGCCCACGGCATCGATACAGGAGTCAGGGCCAATGTTGCCCGTCATCTCCTTCAGCGTTTCGAGCACGCTATCAACCTGCTCATAGTTGACTGTCTCCGCGCCGGCCTTCTGTGCAAGACGAAGGCGATAGTCAAACCGATCGATTGCAATCACGCGCTCCGCGCCCAGCATGAACGCGCTGCGAATCGCGAATTGCCCCACAGGTCCGCAGCCCCAGATGGCGACGGTGTCACCTGGGCGAATGTTTGCGTTCTCCGCTCCCATATAGCCGGTCGGGAAAATGTCTGACAAAAAGACCGCTTGATCGTCAGGAATACCTTGAGGAATTTTTAGCGGTCCCACGTCGGCGAAGGGAACACGGGCGTACTGTGCCTGTCCGCCCGCATAACCGCCCAACATATGTGTGTAGCCGAACAGGCCCGATGGCGAATAGCCCATCAGCTTCTCCGCCATCCAGTAGTTCGGATTCGAGTTTTCGCAGCACGACCAGAGTTGCTGCTTGCAGAAGAAGCAACCGCCGCACGCGATGGTAAACGGCACCACCACGCGATCGCCAGCCTTCAGTACTTCGGGCTTGATCGCGCCACCTACTTCAACCACTTCGCCCATGAACTCATGGCCCATAATATCTCCCTGCTCCATCGTGGGCATCAAGCCATCATAGAGGTGAAGATCGGAACCGCAAATGCACGTGCTGGTAATGCGCACGATGGCATCGCGTGGATTAAGGATCTTGGGATCGGGGACCGTTTCAACGCTCATTTTCTCCTTGCCCATCCAGCAAACTGCCTTCATGCCAACCTCCTTTGTGCTTCGAGCGTTTCTCGGATTCCCATGTCACGCCGGATCGGCTGGTCCGGATTGAGCAGCCGAGCGGCTCCCACCAGCCTTGACCTGGGCCCGTGAGACTGCCCTTCGACTGTGGGAATCTCGCCCGCCTCAGTCAGCGCCTTAAAGCGCCTCAGGTCTTGCCGCATGAGGAAGTTAGGATCCTTGCCCAGCAGCTTTGCGATAACGGAGCCTGTTTTTCCGCCCGGCGGTGAATAAATAATGTTCGCTGAGATAAATGTTCCGCGATCACCCGGCGCTTTCCGAAACTCGACGTAGCCGTCCACTTCCATATCCGAGCCGGGCAGGGAACGCCATGAGATCAGCTCGCCTTTGCGGTCGGCCACGATCTCGGATTCCCAATGGATGTGCGAACCGAGTGGCCCGGCAGCCACCCAGCGTGATCGACCATTACCCAGGATGGAAACGCTGTCCAGATGGCGCATGAACAGAGGCAGATTTTCAAAGTTGCTCCAGAATTCGTAGGCCTGCTGAGGCGAGCAATTCACCTGCATGGTGCTGCTAGCCACCAGCCGTGCCGGCCCAGATCTCAGACGCGCTCCGGCAACAGCCAGAATGCCTCCTCCCGCGGCCATCGCCAGTCCGCTTTTGGAGCCTCTCGTGAGACCAGTTAATGCAAGCACGCCGCCACCCACCATTGCTCCCCAACGCAGCGCGTTGACGGAAAGTCCTGAGCGGCCTGCGGCGTTCGCAAGAGGGATGCGTGCAGCTTCTGCCATGGTGTACACCTTTCCTGTTTCTGATTTTTGTTTTGAGCTTGCGAATTTGCGGGAACATTTGGTCGGATGCTGTGATCGTTACCGGGGTGCACAATCGCGAGCGTTTTTCGAATGTCACTGCTGCTTGACGCTCAACCAAGGCGAGTGCAGAAAACGGCGTTGAAAAGGAACTAATCTGGAAGCGGGACAGCTGACGACGTCGGCCTTTGGCCAGCTTGCCGTTACTCTCCTGAGACGGTGATCACGACCGTGCGCTCTCGGCCGCGGACATCGCATTCAAGATGGAAAATCTGCTGCCATGTTCCGAGCACCGGTTTTGCGCTCGCAACAGGTACGGTCAGCGACGGCCCGAGCAGCGTCGCCTGCAGATGGGAGTGGCCGTTGCCATCGTGCCACGCTTGCTCATGGCCGTAAGAGCGGCTGGGCGGAATCAGTTTGTCCAAAAGTTGTGGCAGGTCGCGCTGCAAGCCCGGTTCGAACTCAATGGCGCCGATCGCGGCCGTGCTGCCGACGTTAAAGATGTGCGCAGTGCCGGTGTGGATTCCCGAGCTTGCGATAACTGCACTAACGCGGCTGGTGAGATCATGCATGTCACCATGCCCACTGGTGCGAATGGAAAGCTGCTCCTGATGAACCATGTGCTTATAGTAATCTGCGCAGCTTTGGCTGGTGGGGTCGAATCACGCGCTTCGGCTGGACCTTTTACGGATGAGCGGCAGTGGCAAACTCGGCCGATGTTGCTCTGAAGCTGTCCGCCAGAGCCTCTTCGCAGGTGAACTGAATCACAGAGCGGTAGTGTTCGCCGAGGAAGACACGCAGCTTTGCCGTATCCATGGTGCTCGACCCCAGCAGATAGGGAAGCGCCTCTGGTGGAATGTCCGAAACCCCAAGCTCCCACAAAAGTTTGAGCGCCCGCCGGCAGATGGCCCTGCCGGGAACATGCTTAACCTCAATGTTGGCGATCTCAATGCACCGCCGTAACGACAGAGAATCTCCACGTCCCGCCACATTCAGGATTGTGAGTCGCGGATCAGCCTGCTTGCGCCGCAAGATGTGCGCAATCAATCGAGCGACATCATCCACGTGCACAAACTGGAATCTGTGTTCCAGGTAATTGCCGCGGGAAGGAAGCCAAAGCGGCAGTTTGGAGCCTTTGCGACGCAGCCGCTCCGCCAGCCGTCCTTTGCCGTTGGGCACGCCGCGCAACACTCCAAGCTGATAATTCTGTATGCTGGCGCCGGCATAGACGTGCGACCGAAGGATATATGTCTTGCACTTGCGCAGGCCGTTTGCGCGCGCCTGCACCGTCTCATCCGCCTCCTGCTGTTGCAGGGCATAGGGCAGGCTCTGTGCGTTCAAAGGAGTATCTTCCATCGCCGGCCTGTCCAGTTCCGGTCCGTACACCATAGCGCTGGTGGGGAAGATGTACTTATCAATTCCACCGATCATGCGATTGTGCTCTGCAATGGCTTCCGTGACACGGCTGGTTCCCGCGACATTGACTGTCCACATCTGCCGTGGGTCTACCACTCCGCTACGAAGCGGATCCAGAATAAACGCGAGATGGACCACGGCCTCCGGCCGGTATGCGCGCAGGAGGTCCAGCAACTGATCGCACGACCGCTCTTCGCCTAGATCGATTTTTTCGAAGCGGAACATCCTAGCCGATTCTGCCGGCTCGCGCACGTCGGTCCCGATGACCTGGAAGTCATCGAGATTCTCTATCAATCGCAGGCCCAGATTGCCGGCGACGCCAGTGAGCAGAACTGTTGGTTTTCCTGCCATGTTCGAGCGCGGTGCTTAATTCCTGATTTGGAAGCGGTGAAGGCAAAACATCGTAGCACAAACGCGCTGCCGGAAAACTAAGGTGTGTGTCTAATGGCGAATGGTGTTGCTTACCTTGCTTTCTAAGTGGCCGTTAGTTCAGTAGCGACCCTGAGGCACGAACATTGGACCAGCTTCAGGGCCGCCGCCAAAGATTAGCGCCTTTCACCCGGAGGTTCCGGAGATGTTGAAGCCGTTGCCGGACCGAAGTATTTGTCGTTGTAATCGGCCTTTACTGAAGACGTAATTGCCTTCATCGTGGAATCCATCTTCTGGCGTTCCATCTTACGCGCAATCTCATCTTTTACCTTGTCAAGCGGCAGCGTCTCCTTGCTCTCTACCTTGTAAATGACGACAGCAGTCGGCTCGTCATCCTTGTAGGTGCCGCCCTGGGCCAGTGCGAATATCTGCTTGTCCGTCGCTGCGGGCAGCGCTCCCTTACGCACGGGACCAATCTGTGTGCTGGGAGGCGTGATGGTCAGGCCGAGCTTGCTGTAAGCATCTTTCTCCAGCGCCTCCATATCCTCGCCTTTGTTGGCGCGTTGCTGCATTTGATCGCCAATCTCCTGAGCCTTCTTGGCGAACGCCGCCTTTTCATCCGCTGTGGCTTTGGGTTTGGCCGGATCCGCCTTTGGAATATACAACCGGCGCAGGGTTGCACTCTCAAACTCGCCTTTGTGCTGATTGTAGTAGGCTTCTGTTTCGCTTGGTGGAACCTTCTTGTATTTCAGGTCCAATTCCCGTTGATACGCCTCAGCGAGTCCGCGCAGCCGCAGAAGGGCGTACTCCGGGCTGTTCTCCACGCCGGCCTTCTGCGCCGCCTCCGCGACCGCCAGCAGCTCCACGTAACGCTGTGCCAACGTGCGCCGCATCTGTGGCGTGGGAGACTGGTTGGGCGGCATCACCATGTTCAATAAGGTATCGAATTGTTTCTTGGTGATTCTGGTCGTGCAATCCTTGGCGGCAGCGCCTTTTGCTCCAGAATGGGTCGTACAGGTTCCGTGAACCGTAATCACGGTTGCAGTGGGCGGCAGGGCTGGTTCGGCTGGAGCAGAGGCCTTGCTCGTAGCCTTGCCCTCTCCTGCTTTGCTTGCTGTGGCTTGAGAAGCAGGGGGCTTCTGATCTGTTGCGCTCGGCGATGCTGCAGCTTGATTCGTGGCTTCGGGCGAAGCTTGCGGCTTGGCTGCGGTATTGCTGGTCTGCGCACCAGTGTTCCTGGCCGGCGATGCCGTAGCACCTGGGCTCGCCGGTTGCGCCAAAGCGCTCGCGGCAGCGAGCAGACTTACAATTGCAACTTTCAACATGCTGGGAATCCTTTCTTCATCAGGGACTTGAATGCGGAATAACGGTAAGTATTTGCATTCAATCGTAGCACGAGCTCAGGAGTCAAGATGCCGGATGGTCAGGAATGCGTCGCGTCTCTGAAAGGGGGTGTCAGCGGCTGTTGAGGAACTCTTCCACCGCGCGTACATATCTCTCCGGCTCCTCATAAGAGGGCAAATGCCCGCTGTGCTCAAAGAAAACCAGCTTTGCTCCCGGGATGGCGTGCGCTAGACGCCAGGCCGTGAGCGGCGCAACGTTCATGTCATAGCGGCCATTGACCACCAGAGTAGGGAACAGAAACCCGGCGAGCTTGGGTGTCAGGTCCAGGTTCTCCGTGGCCTTTGAAACTGCTTCCGCAACGGCAGGTTCGAAACCCAAACCTCCCATGTGCGCCAGGTATGTTTCCCGCTTTTCCGGCGAGTAGAAAATCATGCGGAAGTGGTTGCGGAGGCTGACGCGGGCGGCTGCATCTGTGGCCTCGCCTAGTTTCTGCATCTCTTTCGCGTCTTGCTCCTGAATGTCCGGAAATACCTCGGGCAGCAGATGCACAATGCTTTTCCAGTTCGGTCCGGGCGAGTCGGAGAGGATCAATTTCGCAACGTGCTGTGGGTACGCCGCGGCATATGCCATAGCGACCAGGCCGCCATAGGAATCTCCGAGGAGCGCAAATGTATCGAGCTTCAAGGCCTGGCGCACGGCCTCCAGGTCTGCTACTTGAGCTGGCATGTCCTCAGGCAGAGGCTGCACTCCTGAGTTTGGAGACTTCGATCTGCCGGTGCCGCGCTGGTCATAGAAGACGACCATGCGCTTCCGTGAAATCCGTTCCCAGACATTGTTCTGCACCATGTAAGCATGTGTAAGGCCCGGGCCGCCGTTGACGGCAATGACGGGCAGCGACGTTCCCCGAGTTCCCAGTGTTTCATACGCGATTTCAACTCCTGTGCTGTGCGCGACGCCTTGGTTCCGTGTTACGGATTGCCCCACCAGCGTTCCAGAACACAGCAACAGTAAGCAGACGGCCAACAGCCTCATAGGACGTCACCTTCTCCTGAAAGATTTGGAGCGCAGAAGAATACCACGTTGCGAAAGTCACATCTTGGCAGCACCTAAGTAGAGAATTTTGTTTGTCCGGGAACAACTCCGGGGTATATTGTTCGCCGAATGTAGGTTATGTCGCCTCACGATACTGGCAGACGGGCCGGTAGCGGGCGTGGGGCGCAACTTCCGGGCTTCCTTTCGTCTCCCCGCCGCGAGCCTCAGCGGAGTTCTCTTGCTCTCGCTCCTCGCTGCCGAACGTTAGAAAGTTACCATCCCTGATCGTTGTCCCAACCCAAGTAAGGAGCGCAGCCATGAACGGAAGCTTCTTTCTCCCCCGCAGTGCGTCCAAAGCGCGTCTGCGGGAAGCCGAAAACGCAAGAAAAAATCGTGCCGAAATTGTCAAAGCTTTCTCCCAGGGCCAAGTGAGTCGTCGGGATCTCATTAAATGGGGCCTGATCACCACCGCCGGGACTCTGGCCCCCATTTCGGGCTTGAGCCCATTTGCTCGCAGTGTCTACGCTGATGACTTCGCTATACCTACCGGAGCTCCGCCTAGTCCGCTGTTTGGCGCACAACCCTTCACACAACCCGTGCCCCGCTTCGACCTTCTGCCTCGCGATCCAGTCTCATCCTTGAACCCCGCACCGCAGGAGCAAGCCAATATCACGCCGCAGACCGTCCCGCAGAGCCTGGGTGGCGGCATGGGGCCCATGGAAGGCCGTCCTCCGGGGGCGATCTGGGCACACCAGCAATGGGCCCAGTTACCGCCTCAAGTGGCGATTTCCGCCACCATGGAAGGCGCCAAGGTCAACACTGTTTACAACCCGGGCGTCACTTCTGATTTCAACTCCGGTATTGATGGGTCGGCTCCTTTCCCGCCGCGCTTCCATCCGGATTTGCCCGATCAGGGCCCGTTAGCCTTGTGGACTTACAAGGGAACACTTCCCCCCAAGCTGATGCAGGCGCGTTATGGCGGTGACGCAATCCTTTTCCGTCTCAGCAACAAGTTGCCCGCCGATTTCTCCCAAAACGGCGGCTTCGGGCGGATTACCATCAGCACTCACGAACATAACGGGCACCACGGCGCAGAGAATGACGGCTTCACCGGCGCTTATTTCTTCCCCGGTGAGTTCTATGACTATCACTATCCGATTGTGCTTGCGGGACGGAACACCATCAATACGGATGCGACCGATGCTCGTGCAGGCGGTCCCAACGATGCTGGCGGGATCAACAAGATCGCGGGCGACTGGCATGAAACCATGTCCACCCACTGGTTCCACGACCACATGTTCAGTTTCACTTCTCAGAACGTATACAAGGGCATGGCTGGGATGTTCAACATTTACAGTGCTCTCGATCGCGGCAATGAGGGATTGAATGACGGCGTGAACCTGCGCCTGCCCTCGGGCACCGCGAAGTCGTGGGGCAACCTGGAGTACGACATCAATCTCATGCTGGCCGACAAGGCATGGGATCAGGATGGACAGCTTTTCTTTGACATCTTCAATTTTGACGGCTTCCTGGGCGATCAGATGACGGTGAATCTGGTCTACAAGCCGTTCCTCGAAGTGGAGCGCCGGAAGTATCGCTTCCGCATTCTGAATGGCGCTGTGTCGCGCTTCTTCAAGGTGGCCATTGCCAATGCTTCCGGCAGTGCCCAGCCGATGACCTTCATCGCCAACGACGGCAACCTCATGCCCAGCCCAGTGCTCCTTACGCAGCTGGATGAACAGGGAATCGCCGAGCGCTATGACATCGTGTTCGACTTCTCGAAATACAACATCGGCGACAAGATCTGGATGGTGAACTTGTGCGAGCACGAGAACGGCAAAAGACCGCATCAGGACTTGACTCTGTCGGCGGCGCTCTCGGGTACTTCCGGCGATCCATGCGTGGGCAAGTTCCTGGAATTCCGCATCGTGCGGAATCCGGCACAACCTGATCAGAGCCAGGTGCCTTCTGTCATGATTCCCAACCCTGATCTTTCTCAAATTCCTATTTCGCGAAACCGGATGTTCGAGTTTGGCGACAACGCCACGCAAGATACGAATAACCCGGTCACAACGTTCAGGGGACCCTGGGGAATCAGGACCGACGATCAGGGGGCGAGGGCTGCCGCTGACTTTGGCCGCATCTCAGCGGCGCCGAAGTTCGGCACCCGTGAAGTTTGGACCCTGGTAAACAACGGCGGTGGATGGGACCACCCCATTCACATCCATTTTGAAGAAGGTCAGATTCTGGCCCGGAACGGAAGCGCAAGCAATGTTCCGGCCTGGGAGAAAGGCCGCAAAGATGTGTACCGCCTGCGTCCTGGCGGCAGTGTCCAATTGACCATGCAGTTCCGCGATTTCGGCGGAATGTTCATGGAACACTGCCATAACACGGTGCACGAAGACAACGCCATGCTGTTGCGTTGGGAAATCGACGATAGCGGTACGCCATTTCTTAGGCCTCTGCCGACGCCCATTCCCAAACCGCAGGGCGTCACCTTCGAGGCCCCGGATGAAATTCTTTCCACCGCTTTCTAGTGGAGAGGAAGCACGTTTGATCAAAGCAGCGAGCGGGCCGCTCTCAGCATCAGCGGCCCGCACGCTTTTGAGACTTCCGTTTTCCAAGTAAGAGGCTTGACCAGCGCGACGGAATATTTGATGGTTCCGCTTCGGAATGACGGTCGGGATTACTGGATGTTTGTCAGGGCTCTGCGGAATCGTAAATTTCTAAGAGTAGAGGGGGTCTTTTCTGGAGATGCGCAAAATAGTTAAGGGCCAGAGCTTCCGGGTCTCTGGCCCTTATTAGCAGTCGACGGATGAGCCTGCTTCTGAATAAGTAGAGTTGCTCTGGCCTGGTTTGATATATATCGCAGTGAGATTTTTCTTTGTTTCTCTTAACCGCTTAGGCTTTAGTGATCCTGCTTTTTCTTCCTGGGTTTAATGGCTTCCCACATTTCAGGCGTCAACAGGTCACCCAAGTGGTTGAATTCGGCTGCGCCCTGGAGCCACTCGCCACCATCCATCACAATCTGCTCGCCGTTGATATAGCCCGAATAGTCGCTGACCAGAAATGCCGCTAAGTTGGCCAATTCCTCATGCGTTCCGAAGCGGCCCAGCGGATTGCGTTTTTTAGCCAAGTCTTCCAACGATCTTACCGGCATAAGCCGGGAAAACGCGCCTTCTGTCGGAATCGGTCCCGGAGCTATGGCGTTGAAACGGATCCCCCGCTTGCCCCACTCGACTGCGAGGCTGCGCGTCAGGTTTAGAACGCCTGCTTTTGCTACCGCGGACGGAACAACGTAAGGCGAGCCGGTTTCAGCATAGATGGTGGTGATGTTCAGCACATTCGCGCGATTTCCGGCCGCCAGCCAGCGTTTGCCGCAAGCCATGGTGCAATGGATGGTTCCCATCAGCACGATTCCGATCACCGCCTCGAACGCGCCGATGGAAAGATCCTCCGTGCGCGAAATGAAATTGCCCGCTGCGTTATTGACCAGCACATCCAGCGGGCCATCCTTCCAGAATTCTTCAATCATGACCTCCACGCGTGCTTTGTCGCGCACATCGCAAGGGAACGTTTTCACGCGTGCGTCAGCTTTGATTGCGCGCAATTCGTCCGCGGTTTGCTTGAGCACTTCTTCTCGTCGGCCGCATACGTACAGTGAAGCGCCGAGCTCAAGAAAACGCCTGCCCATGCTCTTGCCCAGTCCGGTTGCGCCTCCGGTGACAAGAATCCGTTTGCCTGCAAGTAGATTGGTCTGGAACACGGCTGAGATTGTAAATTTCAAATTAGAAATTTGAAATCAGAAATAACGAATTGCAAATTCAAGGATCACAATTCACCTGACCGCGACGATCGGTAAATCTCTTTCCTCTGCCCACTTCTCCCATTGGGCCGCACTGCGCTGGCTGAAAACATGTGTGAATGTAGCGTGATCAGACTGCGACAGCCTGAGCTCTGCCATAAGCCGCTGTGCGAAATGCGCTTCCAGTGCGGCGATCGCAATCCAGCCATCGCTGGTTTCATACAGTCCATAAAACGGCGAGCCGCCGCCAAGCACCCCATCTCGACTCGTGAGGCCTGCGTTCACCGGCGCACTCAATTCTTCAGCGCAATGGTAGAGGGATATCGACGCGCAACAAGCTTCTCCTGTGCGGGCAGCATGCAGCAACAGTGCCAATGCCTCGCTCACGCACCGTTCTGCGCCGGCCAGATCGACAAACAGTGTTGAGGGAAGCTCAGGCGGCGTGACCAATCCGGTTTCAGCCAGATACGTCAGATCATGTCCGCTCTTTTCTTCATTGGGCGCCGGATACCCGATAATCCCGGCGAAGCACAGTTTAGGAAAGCGCGCGTGCAGGTTCTCCCAATCCAATCCGAGTCGTCGCAGTGCGGAAGGGCGGTACGAGGCAAGCAGGAGATCGGCTTTGCCAAGCAGCCGGTCGAGTTCCGCGCGCCCGTTGGGATCCTTCAGGTCGAGCGTGATGATGATTTGTCCCCGGCACAGCGACTCATACCACTCGCGAGCGAACAGCATCAACGGATCGCCCGTTGGCGGTTCCACTTTCGTGACCCTCGCCCCCATTCGCGCCAGCCGCGAAGCGGCAACTGGTCCGGGCGTATTGATGCTGAGACTCACAACGCTGACGTCCCTCAGCAGTTCAGATTGTTCAGCCATGCCTGCGAAGGATAGGGCAGAGGATGGGCTTCGCGCAATTGCGATCAGCAAATTACGGGATCCGGCTGAAGCACCTGCGCAGATCAGTGCAATCAGCCTGGCCGGTCACGATATGGTTTTCAAAACGCGCATGTTAGAATCCGCTGCGCTCACTGGAGAGAACATGTTGCGCAAAATTCTTGCCTTCATCGCCCTATTCACCTTCACCGCTGCCGCGACTCAGCGCCAGAATAATTCCGACTATCGCGCCCGCCGCCAGGCACTCGCCACCGCGATGAGCTCCGATCGCGGCACACTCGTTCTGTTCGCGCCTCTTGAGCCCGAGGGGCAGAACGATCTGTATGGATTTCGCCAGGAGGATAACTTTTATTACATCACCGGGTGGGCTGAACCGGGCGCGGCGATAGTGATCACTTCAAGCCCCTACTCAGAAATCCTGTTTCTTCCCGAGCATAATCGGACACAGGAGAAATGGACCGGCCCCAAGCTGGGACCGGAAACTCCTGAGGCGCCGAAACTCACCGGTTTTGACAAGGTTTATAGCCTCGACAGGATTCACGACGAGCTGCTGCGCATCCTGCCGCAGCCCCGCGCATTGATCTACGCCGATCTCGGCAGCAATGGGCAGACCACTGCCTCAACCGGCCCCATGGAGTGGCTGCGCCGCACCAATTCCTTCCCGAATTATGTCAGCTTCCGCGACGCCCGGCCTCTGCTGACTAGGTTGCGCATGGTGAAGGACGCAGGCGAAATTGATCTGATCCGCCATGCAACCCAGGCCTCGGTTGCCGCCCATCTTGCGGCGCTCAAAGCGATCCATCCGGGTGTTACGGAACGCGAGATCTCTGCCCTGATGCAATATGAGTTTGGCAAGCGCGGCTGCGAGCGCCCGGCCTACGCGCCCATCGTCGGCTCGGGGTTCTATTCCACCGTGCTTCACTACTCAGACGATTCCCAAGTCATGAAAGATGGCAATGTGGTCGTGATGGACGTTGCGGGCGAGTTCTCCATGTACGCATCTGATATCACGCGCACTGCTCCGGTGAACGGCCGCTTCAGCACACGTCAGCGTGAAATCTACAACATTGTTCTCGGCGCGCAGGAAGCTGCTATCCATGCATTTCAGGCCGGCAAGTCCAAATTGACGGGCAACGATCCAGATTCTTTGTACAAGCTCGCCAAGGACTACATTGATTCGCACGGCAAAGACCTTCACGGCCAGCCGCTGGGAAAATACTTCATTCACGGTCTCGGTCACCACGTTGGCCTGAGCGTACACGATGCCAGCGATCCCACAGTTCCCCTCAGCAAAGGGATGGTATTTACGCTTGAGCCTGGAATCTATATTCCTGAGGAAAAGATCGGCGTACGCATTGAAGACGTGTTCTACGTTGACAATGACGGTAAGCTGGTCATGCTGAGCCAGGGCCTGCCACGCACCGCGGATGAGGTGGAGGAGGCCATGAAGGAGTAGCCAGGCTCGCTCCGCAACAATTTGGCTTCAGAGCTGGAAAACCGGTCGCCCAGTAAATCACGACAGCTCTCGCGCACATCGCGAGCTGTGTGATCCAAGAAAATGGCCGTTCACCAAACTCCCATGGCTAAACGGTATCATTTCACCGTTACCGCCAGCGTGTCATGGTGCTCTCGAATAAACCGCCGCAGATACGGTCCGATATCACCGGGTGACTGAAAACCCGCCGCCTTGGCCGCCGCTTCCTGGTCTTTTGCCGGCACATCGGCGCTCTGGGCGTAGTGTTTCAAGTCGCGAAACACACCAATGGTAAAGATATCCCACGCGGCTCCCTGATCGCGCACAAAGATGAAGTTCTCTGGCTCGTGGACCGCCCTGGAGTATGCATTTTCCATTTCGCGTTCCTTGTATAAGTCGGCAAACATTCCCGGCAGAGAAATGAACATCTCCACGTGAAACAGGCCGCCGTCGGCCAATGACTTGCGCAGCTCAGCCACAGGCGGACCGTACGCGAAAAGATCTTCCTGCCAGGCGACGTCCGATGTTATCTGCTTAGCCGTCCTCGATTCTGCCTTGCTTCGTCTAGCGATGCGCTCGCTTTGGTAATAGTCCGTGTAGCTTCCCATGGGGTAGAGGATCATCAGGTCCCAGTGGTCGCCCTGGCTGTGGCGGATCCAGAGCGGCGTCTCGTCGCCCGCGGATTTCAAATCTGGAAACCTCGCTTTGTTTAGCTCAATCAGTTCCGTCAATTTTCCCGGCGCTGCCTGGACCAGGGTGACTTTGTACAAATATGAGTTATCGGCGGCAAACGCGCGCGAGCCAAGAGCTGCGAGAATGGTGCACAAAAGCAGTGTGAGCTTCTTCATAGGTGGCTTTCCTTAGTACGCTTCAATCTGCCTGCTCGTCAAGCGGCAGTGCTGCCCAGAGGCTGATTGCGCGCGGCAGCAGCGGATGGTACCTTAAGAAGTTTGCAGTGTGAACGAATTTTGATTCGTGGAGGAATCACGCGAGATGGCGTCTTCATACAACGGTAATCCCCTTCCGGCGGGCGGAAGTCCTGTTACTTTCAGTGGCGGCAAGCTGCAGATCCCTGACAATCCCATAATTCCCTACATCGAAGGTGACGGCACGGGGCGTGATATCTGGGCGGCATCGGTCCGCGTTTTCGACGCGGCAGTGGAAAAGGCTTACGGCGGGAAACGGAAAATTCACTGGTACGAGGTTTTCGCTGGCGAAAAGGCTTTTACTAAGTTCAAGAACTGGCTGCCGCAGGAAACCGTTGACGCAATTCGAGACCTTCACATCTCCATCAAAGGCCCCCTCACCACTCCGGTCGGCGGCGGTATTCGTTCCCTCAATGTGGCCCTGCGTCAGATCCTCGATCTTTATGGCTGCGTTCGTCCGGTGCGCTATTACCAGGGCGTACCTTCGCCGGTGAAACATCCTGAGCAGCTCAATGTGGTGATCTTCCGCGAAAATACTGAGGACGTTTATATCGGCATTGAATGGCAGCAGGGGACGCCGGAAGTAAAAAAAGTGATCGACTTCCTCAATAACACCATGCTGGCCGGCGGCAAGAAACGTATCCGCGAAGATTCGGGAGTCAGCATCAAGCCGATCTCCATTTTTGGCACCAAGCGGCTGGTGCGTATGGCCATTCAGCACGCCATCAAGTATAACCGCCGTTCCGTCACGCTTGTGCACAAGGGCAACATCCAAAAATTTACCGAGGGTGCGTTCCGCGAGTGGGGTTATGAAGTGGCGCGGGATGAATTCCGCGACAAAGTTGTGACCGAGCGCGAGAGCTGGATCCTGGACAACAAGGACAAGAACCCGAACCTTACCATTGAGCAGAACGCGGCATTGGTTGAGCCCGGGCTTGAATATGCTGCGGAGAGCTTCAGGCAGGAGATTTACAAGGAGGTAAAGACCTGCCTCGATTCCATCGGCACTACGCACGGCGCGGGAGCCTGGAAGAAGAAGATCATGATCAATGATCGTATCGCCGACTCCATTTTCCAGCAGGTCATCACTCGGCCGGCGGAGTACGACATTCTGGCGACCCCCAACTTGAACGGCGATTACATCTCTGATGCCTGCGCAGCCCAGGTTGGCGGGCTGGGAATTGCTCCCGGGGCCAATATCGGCGACCAGCACGCGATTTTTGAAGCCACGCACGGCACAGCTCCGAAATATGCCGACAAGGACGTAATTAATCCCGGCTCTGTGATGCTGTCAGGAGTGATGATGCTGGACTTTATGGGCTGGAGTGAGGCCGCGAGGCTGATTGAGACCTCGATCGAAGCGACGATTCAGCAGAAGTTCGTAACCTACGACTTTGAGCGCCTGATGCCCGGGTCGCATAAGGTCAAGACCAGCGAGTTCGGCTCATACATCATTGACAACATGGTGGACCGTCGCAAGAAGGCCGGTGTGCCGGAAGCGCAGCACGTGTAACCATTTCACCGTGATTGATCGTGTGCTCGAAGGTGCTGTTGAGTTGTTGCTTGAGCGCTGTTTTACGCCGTCATCATCATTCGCAAGAAGGAAAGGGAACTCATGCGTAAAAAAGTAACCGTAGTAGGAGCAGGGAACGTAGGCGCCACCGCAGCCCACTGGATAGCTTCCAAAGAGCTTGCGAACGTCGTGCTGGTTGATGTCCTTGAAGGCATTCCCCAGGGCAAAGGCCTTGACCTGCTGGAAGCCATGCCGGTGGAAAAACGCGACTCATTCGTGCTCGGGACCAACGACTACGCCGATACGGCGAATTCTGACATTGTGGTCATTACGGCAGGAATCGCTCGTAAACCAGGCATGAGCCGCGACGACCTGCTGAACACAAACTACAAAATTATGCAGGACGTGATCGGCAAGGTCGTGGCAAACTCGCCCAACTCCATCCTGATCGTGGTTTCTAATCCGCTTGATGCCATGTCGCAGGCGGCCTACAAGCTGAGCAAATTTTCCCGTAACCGCGTCATCGGCATGGCGGGCGTACTTGATTCCGCGCGCTTCCGCACGTTTATCGCGCAGGAATTGAAGGTGAGCGTGGAAAATGTGACTGCGTTCGTGCTCGGCGGGCACGGCGATACTATGGTCCCGCTTCCGCGTTACTCCACTGTCGCAGGCATTCCCATCACGGAGCTCATTCCAAAAGACCGGCTTGAGGCAATTGTGCAGCGCACGCGCGAAGGCGGAGCCGAGATCGTGAAATACCTGAAGACCGGCAGCGCCTATTATGCACCTTCCGCCTCCGCGACAGAAATGGTCGAGGCCATCCTGAAAGACAAGAAGAAGATTCTTCCGTGCGCGGTCTATCTACAGGGCGAATACGGCATCAAGGACCTGTTTGTCGGCGTTCCATGCAAGCTCGGCGCCAATGGCCTGGAGCAGATTATCGAGATTAAACTCACTGCGGAGGAGCAAGCCGCGCTCAGGAAGAGCGCCGATGCGGTGGCGGAACTGGTTAAGGTGATCGGCATATAGCTCACCAAATCGGATAATTCGATGGACACTCCGCCATCGCACATATTGTTCAATTCTATCCGACTCTATTTTCAGGAGAGAGCAAGGAGGTGGACTCGTCTCCGCCTCCCCCTCCATACTTCTTCAAATCCTCATCCAACACGGTCCGCAAAATTGTGCTCAGATTCCATTCTGAAACTACGATCACGGGAGCATCCAGGTACAACGAGACATATTGCTCCTGGTTCATTAGTTGCTGCAGTCCGGAAGGCGTGGCGACCGTGTATTTGGTCTCCCAGGTCTGTTCGCTGCCGGGATCTTGAACAACCAAAAAGAGCTCGTCATAGAAGCTCCTGGGATCAACCGGTCCGCGGACAAGGTCCGTTTTGGCGAAGTAATAATTCGTGTAGTAGGGACGGTTAAATCCGCCTTTTTCGTCCTGTTCGACCGCAGGAAGACTGAACGGAAAGCCTATCTCTGCCCCGGTCAGGCCCTCACCTTGCGACGCAGTCGCTTCATCTACCGGCTGGACCGGTAGCAGGGCCGCGCCATCATGCGGAAGCTGGTGGGCGTGCACTTCTGAAGCAGCCGAAAGCATTCGGCCCAGCAGGAGCAGCAACAGGAACGCGCCCACAAAAATCAGAATCTTGATCGGGTCCAACTCGGCTGCTTCCTTCAGGCCACCCGTTCAATGGTTACTGACTGCAGTGAGACCTGATTCACCGGGCGGTCTTGAGCGCCTCGTTTAAGCTTGGAAATCTTGTCGGCCACGTCCTGACCTTCTACCACTTCGCCAAAAATCGTGTGATTGCCTGTAAGCCAGGGCGTAGCCGCAACTGTTATAAAAAACTGGCTTCCGTTCGTTCCGGGACCGGCATTCGCCATCGCCAGCTTGCCCGGCTTATCGAACTTGTACGGAGACCCTTTGGTTTCATCCTGGAATTTATACCCCGGTCCGCCCATACCGGTCCCGCTGGGATCTCCGCCCTGGATCATGAAGTCGGGAATGACGCGGTGAAAGATCGTGCCATTGTATAGCGGACCGTTGCCGCCCTTTCCGCTCACGTTATCTTTCCAGCTCCGTTTACCTTCCGCCAGATCGATGAAGTTCTTTGTGGTGACAGGCGCTTCTTTTTCGAAAAGGCGGCAGACGATCTTTCCCTCGCTGGTATTCAAGACGGCGTAGGTTCCTTGCTCGCGGCTCATGAGTTCTCTCTCCTCCTTACTTCGTAGATGTGGATTTTTTCGCAGCGCCTTTCGTTGTTCCCGGCTTCTTGTGCGCGCCCGGTTTTGCCGCCGCGCCCGCTCCGCGGATATCGATGTGAGTAATCTTCACCGGATCGGCGGGACGGCTGTTGCTATTGGTGCAAGGGCCCATGGTGCAGGGCATGCGCGCGATCTTCTTCACTAGCTCCACTGATGGCTCGTCGCATTGGCCAAAGATGGTGTATCCGCTGTTAGGAGCACGGCGGCCGCCCATGCATCCGTTGGGATCAAAGCAAGGATTCAGGAAGGGGAGTTCCGTCTCGGTAATGAAGAATTGCGAGCTGTTGGTGTTTGGGCCGGCGTTCGCCATCGCCAGCCGTCCTGGCTTATCGAAGAGAAGGTCAGGACGAAGCTCGTCTTCAAAGGTGAAACCGACGTTGCCCGTTCCGGTTCCCATGGGATCGCCACCCTGAATCATGAAGTTGGGGATCGTCCGGTGGAAGATCACACCGTCATATAGAGGTTTGCCATGCATCATCTGGCCAGTCGCAGGATTTTTCCAGTCTTTCTTGCCGGTCGCCAGACCAATGAAGTTTTCAACTGTCTTGGGGGCTTCTTTGGGGAACAGCTCACATTTCAGATCGCCTGCTGTGGTGTGAATAATAGCGGTTGGGATGGCTGCTGTTTTGGTGGGGGATGTTTTTGCGGTCGCGGTTTTCGTCTTCTTTGTGCCCTGGGCGAATACCATACTGCAACACAGCACCGCCAAAGCTATGCGATAGGCCATTCTTTTCTCCTCGAAGAAGCTTAACGACTTATTAAAACTGGAGTCGGCAAAGAAGTAAAGGCGCAACCCCATGGTTCTTCGCGGGCGCGCATTGCGCTCGAAATATTGGTAACCTTTTCCCCCTGTCTCAGTATTCATCTTCAGAAAGGGAAACAGCACAGCCCAGAGCAGCTCATGACGAATGCAATGTCGGATGAGGAGTTGATGGCGCAGGTACGCGGCGGCGTGGGCGAAATGCTGGGTGCGCTTTTTGAAAGGTATCACGTGGCGCTCTTTAATTTCTTTTACAAGCTGACCGGCGAACGCAGCACTAGTGAAGACCTTGTGCAGGAGGTTTTCCTCAGGATTCTGAAATACCGGCACAGTTACCGCCCTGATACTGGATTCCGAGCGTGGATGTACCAGATCGCACGGAACGCTCGCGTGGACCTGTTGCGCCGCAGGCATCCGGAAGTGAGCTGGGAGCCGGAGATGTCTGGAAGTTTTCAGCCCGATGACCTGGCGCAAGAAAATCAGCAAGCCGCATTGCTGCATGCTGCGCTTCTGCGGTTGCCGGAAGAGAAGCGCGAAGTGCTCGTTCTTAGCCGTTTTCAAGACCTCAAGTACGAACAGATTGCTGAAATTATTGGTTGCGAGTTATCCACCGTGAAAGTGAAGGTTCATCGCGCGCTGCAGGAACTGCGCGACATCTTCCAGAAGCTGGAAACAGGCAAGTTACCGTCGAAGACAGGGCTCAAGGGAGCAGGCATTCGACCAGGCTCCGGGAGTTTGCAATGAAGTGCGAAGAAGTAGCTCAACTCTTACCGGATTATCTGCAGGGCGGAGCCGCCGCCGAACAGGCCGCGGGCGTGCGAGAGCACATTGTGGAGTGCGCATCCTGCCAGGCCGACGCGGACATGTGGCAGAGGTTGGGAACCCTGCCCGACCAGCAGCCTGGAACCGCGCTCCGTTCACGCTTTGATGCCTTGCTGCAAAGTTACCAGGAAGGCCGTTGGGAAAAAGCGAATCTCGCAAAGGAGCATGGCAAGTTCCTCGATCTGCATGCGCTTGCCTATTGGATTCGCACGCCGGCCGTGAGTGTCGCCTGGGCTGCCGTGCTGGTTCTGTGCGGCTTTTTTGCCGGACGATATCTCGACCGAGACACCAATTCAGCGCAGCAGGTAGCGGCAATGCGGCAGGAACTCAAGACCACACAGCAGTTGATGGTGCTCTCGATGCTGCAACAGCAGTCAGCCAGTGAGCGGCTTCAGGGCGTGAGCTTCAGTATGCAGGAGCACAATGCCGACCCCAAGATTCTGGAAGCGCTCCTGCACACGCTCCGCTATGACAACAGCGTGGATGTGCGTCTGGCATCGCTGGATGTATTGAGCCATTACGGCAATCGCCCCGATGTGCATAGCGGCCTCATTGATGCCTTGCAGGCACAGCAGTCCCCCATGGTACAGGTCGCGCTCATCGATGTCCTGGTGCAGTTGCATCGTCCGGACACGCTTGACCACTTCAAGCAACTTCAGCAGAGCCCCACACTTGATCCGACAGTACGGAAACGACTGGACTGGGGTATTCAGCAGCTTAGTTAGAGATTTACTCCAACTCGGAGAAGAAGGGAATGACGGAAAGGAGAACTATGTTTAAAGTCAAGGTGCTGTTGCTCATCGCGATCACGCTTGGGCTAGGCCTGCTGGTATGGCGTGCCAATGCCGAACCTCCGCGCGCCAATGCTTCTGTCCAGAGTGACGATGACGACTCCGGAATGATGCTTCGCGACCAGGAAACCATCCGCAAGACGTTTTCCCTGACTGCGCCGCACAAGATTCTCGAGGTTGACAACGTATTCGGCTCTATTGAGGTGATCGGAGGCCAGAGTGACCAGGTGCAGCTCGTAGTAAATAAAACCATCCGCGCCGAATCGAAAGAGCGGATGGAGGCAGCGAAGAAGGAGGTCAAGCTCGACATTACCGAACAGCCCGATCTGCTCAAGCTCTATGTGGATGGGCCGTTTCGCTGCCATTGCGATGACGGATGCGACGGCTGGCATGGTGACCGTGGCTACAGCGTCAGGATGGACTTCACATTGCAAGTGCCGCGTAATGTCGAACTGAAGCTGAAAACCGTGAATAGCGGCCACGTGAACGTGAAGAATGTGAACGGGAATTTTTCTGTCCATAACGTGAACGGCAGCATTGAAATGCTGGACGTCGCCGGCTCAGGACAGGCACGGACAGTCAACGGGCCGGTGAAAGTCACCTTTACAGAAAACCCCCGGGAAAAATCAGATTTCGGCACCATCAACGGCAATGTCGAACTCACGTTCGTGCGCGGGCTTGCCGCTGACTTTCGCTTTAAAACCATGAATGGCGGCATCTATAGCGATTTTGAGATGACCTCGCTGCCCACTCGGCCCGTCGCAAGCGAACAGCGCAACGGTCACTTCGTTTATCGTTCCGACCGGTTTACCGGGGGAAGGGTGGGGGCAGGTGGTCCGGAAATCAAGGTAGAAAATCTTAACGGAGACATTCGCGTCCTTGAACGCCATGAATAATTTTATGAATCAGCAGAAATTTTCTTGTCAATTCATCTTGTCATTGATTGCTGTTTGTTTGCTCGCCGGGCCGGTATTGCGGGCTCAGAGCCCTGACCGCGTGCGCGTCCCCCTTACCGATCCCACGCGTCCTGCAACTGTACGCGCCCACCTGCTGAACGGCAGTATTAACGTGATCGGGGCCAACGTGAGGGAAGTCACGATCGAGGCGCGACTCCGGGAAGGCGGCGGCAGAACGGAAGGCCGCGCAGAAGGCGGCATGCACCGCATACCAACAAGCTCGACCGGTCTCTCCGTGGATGCAGACAATAACCAGGTGCGCATTACTACGGACCAGATCAATCGGACCGTGGATCTCACGATCACCGTTCCCGTTCGTACATCGCTCAGCCTCAAGAGCGTGAATGACGGAAGTATCACTGTAAACGGTGTTGACGGCGAACTGGACGTGGATAACGTCAATGGGCCGGTTACGCTCAAGAATATTTCCGGCAGCGTGGTGGCGCATGCTTTGAATGACAAGGTATTGGTTACGTTTCTGCGCGTAGATCCGCAGAAGCCAATGGCATTCAGCTCCTTGAACGGCGATATTGACGTTACCTTTCCGCCTGATCTGAAAGCCAATGTCAGCATGCGCACCGACAATGGCGAAGTCTTCAGCGACTTCGACGTGCAATTGCAGGCCACCGCTCCTCGGCAAACAGTCGAAGACAACCGCGCTGAAGGAGGGAAATATCGCGTGCGGGTGGACAAAACCGCTCGCGGTACCATCAACGGCGGCGGCCCGGAGATTCAGTTCAAGGATTTCAACGGGAACATCTACATCAGGAAGGCGGCGGCGAAGCAGTGAAATCGGCGATTTCGGTGCCGGAAAGGAATGCTAAGTAAGTCAAGCCGGAGCCGGGATCTTGAATGTACAACAAACCTTACAGTGAGTACGGGACAGGCGGTAGAATGGCGATATGTTTGGCCTGACAGAGTACCTGTTCAAATTCATGTTGTTATGTTGTCTCTGGTTCTGTGATTTAATGGGCTGGAAAAGAGCTCAGAAGTGGTTCGCCAGTATTGTGAAAGAACCCGACATGAAGCCTGAACAGCACGTGCTTTAACATCTACCGCCTTGCTGCGCTCGCAATCGCGTCGATCACAGCCGAGTCGGCACTATAAGTTTTCAGCTCATCCCGGTAATCAGGAGTAAGGCTGAAGTCCACACCGCGTTCCCGAACCAACTCAATCAGCCGAGCATCGCTCACATTGTTGGCCAGCTTCAGACAGATTTCGTCGAACGAGAGAGGGTCATCTTCAACCCGTTCTGCCTGTAAACGCTTCGCGGTTGCTTCCACTTCGCGCATAACGCGCAGGAGATTACCGCCCAGGATTTTGTGAATCTGTTCTCGCTTGTAGCCGCGCTGAAAGAGCGCCTCGGTGATCTTGGGCAGATCGGCGACAGAATCGAGTCCCTGCGGAGACGAAGTGATGCCGTCAAAATCTGATCCCAGTCCGACGTGATCAATTCCCGCCACTTGCGCAACGTGGTCAATGTGATCGATCAGCGACTTGAGAGACGGGCGTGCGAACTGAGCTGCCCACTTTTTCTCGATCGGCGCCGTCTCCTGGTATGTCACCGGGCTGCCGTCCGCGTGCGCATGAGCCTTCCTGTAGGCATCAAGTTCGGCATCGCGCTGCTTTGTTTTTGCGGGATCGGATGACGCTTTGCGGTAGTTTTCATCCACAAAGGCAGAGTAAAAGTTCACCATCACAACTCCACCGTTACGCGCGACGGCGCGGAGCATGTCATCTGTCATGTTTCGTGGAGCGTTGGTCAGCGCTCGCGACGAGGAATGCGATGCAATGATCGGGGCCTGGCTGACCAGCAGTGCCTGATAAAAAGTCGCATCAGAAACGTGCGAAACGTCCACCATCATGCCCAGCCGATTCATCTCTCGCACCACATCCCGGCCGAAATCGGTCATGCCGTTATGGTGTTTTACATTGGGATCTTGAATGTCACCGGAAGAGTCGGCCCAGTCATTTGTGTTCGACCAGGTCAGCGTCAGATAGCGCACGCCGATGCGATAGAAATCACGCAACAGGCGAATGTCATTTTCAATGGCGTGGCCGCCCTCGACCCCCATCAGCGCCGCGAATTTGTGTTGCTCATGAATGCGGACAATATCGTCAGACGTGAAAGCCATTTCCATTTTGTCCGGATGGCGCGCCGCCTGCTCATAGACGCTGTCAATCAAGTCCATGGCACGGACTGCATAACGGCCTTTGAAGCTGGGTTCGACCCATATGGAGAAAAATTCCGCGCCCAGATTGCCTTTCCTTATTTTGTCGAGGTCAACCTGCCCTTCGGTGACGGGAGTAATTTCGCCCAGATCGAAATTTTCATCGAGAAAGCGCTGGGGGGTGTCCGCATGCGTATCAATAATCAATGCCGACTGGTGAATGCTTTGGGCGGTTTCCGGCGCGGGCGCTTTACGGGTATGCGGGCGCTTTTGCGGCGCTTGATGCCGGGTCTGCCTCGATTGGGCCAACGCTACGATACAGAAAAGAGTAATCCAAACAAGAAGGAAATATGGCTTCATTCACCGGCGATTTTATCAGCCATCTTGTTTGCTTCCCGCCATTCGGTGTACCGGTCCGAGATCATCACATGGAAGCAGGCCTGGCGGCGCTCTTCCGCGGCTTCAATCAGGTTCTCATCGCGCAGGTTCTTAAGATAATCCACAACCCACTGATGCTGTTTGCGAGTGAGGCCGCGTTTTGCCAGGTCAACCGTGATACCCGCGAGGTGTGAAGATCCGCTTTCGCCCGTCTCCGGCGCGGCGTTGCCGTTGCTGCGGCGCAGTTTGTGCTGCTGCTCAATGGTGCGCACGGCTGAATTCACCTGCAACGGTTGGTGGAATTCCTTGTAATACTCCTGGCTCATATCGTTAAGGAACTGAATGACCCACGGGCGGGCATAACGCTTGTCAGGCTTGATGGATGCGCTCACGTGGAGCGCACGCGTTTCCTCGATTGGAACCAGCTCCTGGGTGCGCTCGAGTTCCAGCAACTGCTGATCGTCGGCGATGCGAGGGAGCTGCAGGCGGTCGATTTCTTCATTCTGCCTGAGCTGTGAATCGTAGGAGCCCTTCAGGACAGGATTCCACACCACGTGGCGCATATGCGCACGGTGATGGCGATAACGCGAAACATGGTGCACGGCATTCGCCGGCAGCGCTGCTGCGGCCGTAGCGAGCAGCAGAATCGACGAAGTAATCAGTCCTGTAGTTTTGGCGCCCATCGGGTTTCTGTTTCCTGTCTCTAATTCCAGCAACTACTTTGCTGCAATAACGTTGGATGACAGATTCTAAACCAGCGCTGCCGCACTCACCCTCAGAGTTTCGCCTGAAATCGCGAAAAACGCTACGCCAAAAGTTGTCAATTGAGATGAACTTTGGTAACAAATCCTCGCGCAGTGACATTTTTTGTCAGTTCAGCGGACGATTGTCCGCCAAAAGGTGTAATTTTAGCGATCCGCTTTCATCCCAAAGTAAATTAGGCCGCCCACTGCGCCGACCGCGAGTCCCAGAAATCCCAGCCATGAGGCGGACGCGGGTTGAATGCCAAGCTCTTTGTGGCTGAGAAAAAAGAGATAAAATGCCCCCCACGCTGCCAGCCCAAGGGTAATGCCTGCTCCCAGGCTCCTCAGCCAAATTGATCTATTTTTGGCCACGATACACGTCCGGCAGGAGGAAGTTTTTGTTTGCCGGAGGCAAATCTTATAGCAGAATAAGCACACTTACCAACATGGAATCCGCAGCTGCACGAAGACCGCTGAAAACTCGCCAGCGGGCGTGGGCACAGCTCATCGCCCGAATGCTGGTAAAGACCCGCATTTCACCGAATGTCATCTCCATCATGAGCGTTGTTTTTGCCGGCTGTGCCGGGGCGGCAATCCTTTTCTCGCCACGAATGGCCGGCTTCGCGCGCCACCTGTTGCTGCTGGTTGCCGCGGCCTTTATCCAGTTGCGGCTGCTGGCAAACATGCTCGATGGCATGGTCGCGGTTGAAGGAGGGTTGCAGACGAAATCCGGAGAGATCTTCAACGACCTGCCGGACCGTATTTCGGATGCGCTCATTTTGGTACCGGCCGGATACGCCGTGGCGTCGCTCTGGTACGGTCCTGAGCTCGGTTGGAGCGCAGCGTTGCTGGCCATCTTCACCGCTTATGTGCGCATGCTCGGCGGAGCATCGGGATTGCAGCAAAGCTTTGTCGGGCCCATGGCCAAGCCGCATCGGATGGCGACTCTGACAATTGCTTGCGTTCTGTCTCTCTTTGAAGGCGCTTTTTTGCGCTTTGGAATGGTTCTGTGGGTCGCTCTCATCCTCATCAACGTCGGATGCGTTGTGACCATCTGGCGCAGGACGGCCCGGATTGTTCGAGGTCTTGAGTCGCGTTGATCCGTGCCGGCGCGAACCTGATCGCAGCCTCTATGCGCGCTTTAACTGGCGTGACTGTGCGCTGGACGGACGAGCAGCCCGATATGCGGCAGACCGTTTATTTCGCAAATCACACCAGTCATCTAGATTTTGTCGTGCTCTGGTCAGTGCTGCCGCCTCCAGTGCGGGCGTTGACGCGTCCTGTGGCTGCCAAAGATTACTGGCAGTCAGGCTTGCGCAAGTATTTGGCGGTGAACGTTTTCCGTGCCGTGCTGGTGGAGCGGGCCGGGCAAACGCAAGTGCCAGGTGCGGACAAGCTGCGCACCGCAGAGCATTCGCTGGAACTCCTGCTTGAAGCGCTTGGGGGGCAGAACTCGCTGATCATTTTTCCCGAAGGCACACGCGGTACAGGACAAGAAGTGGCTCCCTTCAAGAGTGGACTGTACTATCTCTGGCGCAAGCGGCCGGATCTGCGCCTTGTTCCGGTCTATCTCTCCAACCTGAATCGCATTCTACCCAAGGGCGAGATCTTGCCGGTCCCGGTAATCAGCCGGGCCAACTTTGGCGCGCCGCTTCAAACAGGGCCCGATGACTCGAAGCAGATTTTTCTGGAGAAAGCGCAGGCGGCCCTCTGCGCGCTGAGGCAGGCATGAATTTTAAACTCGATCATCAGATGGTGCTCATCTTTCAGGGTCTCTTTGGATTGTTGGTCCTCGCGTCACTTGCCGGTGCGATTCTGGCCCGGACGGCAAAATCGGAGAAAGGCCAGGCCACAGTAGAAAATCTAAACGCACGGGTGCGTGCCTGGTGGGTGATGAGCGGCATTTTTGCCATCACGCTCATCATCGGCCCAAACGGATCAACCATTCTCTTCGCGTTCATCTCATTTCTGGCTTTGCGTGAATACGTGAGCCTGATTGATCCCTTTCCTGCCGACCATCGCACCCTGTTCTGGACGTTCTTTGTCATCACACCTCTCCAGTACTGGCTGGTTTATCGGCAGTGGTATGGTCTGTTTTCAATCCTCATTCCCGTATATGCGTTTCTCTTTGTTCCTACGCGGTTGGCAATTTCAGGGGAAACACAGAAATTTCTTGATCGCGCATCGCGAATCCATTGGGGATTGATGGTGTGTGTTTACTGCATTAGCTACGCGCCAGCCCTGCTGATGTTGAACATTCCAGGCTATCGCGGGCAGGACGCCAAACTGTTGCTCTTTCTTGTCGTCGTGGTACAGCTCAGCGACGTTTTTCAGTATGTCTGGGGCAAGCTGCTGGGCAAGCGCAAGATTGCGCCGAACGTCTCTCCAAATAAAACATGGGAGGGATTCATTGGAGGAGTGGCGACTGCCGTCGCTGTCGGGGCTGGCTTGTACTGGATGACGCCGTTTCGGCCCGGCGAAGCTCTGCTCATGTCTATTGCGATCACGCTGTCAGGCTTTGCCGGCGGATTGACCATGTCAGCGGTCAAGCGCGATCGTGGGATCAAAGATTTCGGCACCATGGTGGAAGGCCATGGCGGAATCCTGGACCGCATGGATTCCATCTGCTTTTCCGCGCCCATTTTCTTTCACCTGACGCGCTATTTCTTCGAGCGTTAGTTATCCGCGGAAGAAATCCTTGAACGCCTGCTTGAAGACTTCGCGGCCGGTATCGGCAATGGCATTGGTCAGCGGGATGTCCTTGGGGCAGACCTCGACACAGTTCTGTGCATAGCCGCACTCCTGGATTCCGCCATCGCCCATCAGTGCGCGCAGGCGCTCATGTTTCAGCGCAGAGCCTGTAGGGTGCTCGTTAAACAGCTTCACTTGTGCGATGGTCGCAGCGCCGACGAAGCCGGTGTGCTCATTGAATTGCGGGCAGGCTTCCATACAGCAACAGCACGAGATGCAGCGGGAAATCGGATAGCGCTCTTCCTGCTCGCTGGGGGACATGCGCGGGCCGGAACCGAGATCATAAGTCCCGTCCACTGGTACCCAGGCTTTCACGGCTTTGAGGTTTTCGAAAAGAACACTGCGGTCGACAGCCAGATCGCGCACGACGGGAAACTTGCTGAAAGGCTCGACCGTGATGGGTTGTTCCAGTTTATCCACCAGCGCCGAACAGGCCATGCGCGCGCGGCCGTTGATACGCATGGCGCAGGATCCGCACACTTCCTCAAGGCAGTTTGAATCATAGGCGATCGGCGTCGTCGCCTTGCCGTCGCGGGTGACAGGGTTCAGGGCGATCTCCATCATGGCTGAGATCACGTTCATGCCAGGCTTCCATGTCAACTCAAATTCTTCCCAGTGCGGCTGGGATTTTGGATTTTCCTGCCTCTTGATCTTCAAGACAACCTTTTTTGCCATCGATTATTTTCCGCTTTCCCTTATCGTGATGAACTTCAGCGTAGTCATGATTGCATTCAGAAATGTAATTCCGGCGAACGCCCAGTACACCCAATCGTGCTTCCTGAGCCCCGCCGCCGCCAGCACTGCCGCAATCGCGAAGAAGATGATCGCGGTGTTGCGATACCAGAGCGGTGATGCGCCTTGTTTTTCCTGTTGCTCCACTTAAAACCTTTCAACCACATAGGACACAAAGGAGCACGAAGGCATAAACGTGATCACGGAAATTTTTGTGACCCTTTGTGTCCTTTGTGGTTTGCTTCTCATTTGGCCATGTCATACCTGCGCGGCCTCGGCGGCAGCAGCGACACATCCACCGGTTCAAATTCGAACCTGGGTTCATCCACGTCCGGGGCGAAATATGCCTTCGTTGTTTTCAGCCAGTTCTTGTCGTCGCGCTCGGGAAAATCCGGCTTGTAATGGGCTCCGCGCGATTCATTCCTCATGGCTGCTCCCTGGGCAATCACGCGCGAGAGCTGCAGCATGTTGTAAAGCTGGCGAGTGAAAATGAATGACGTATTGGCCCACTGGCTGCGATCGCTCAGGTTGATGTGGTTGAAACGGTCGAGCAATTCGACCAATTTTGCATCGGTCTCCTGCAAGGGCTTGTTATAGCGGATGACGGTGCAGTTTTTTGTCATCAGCACGCCCAGCTCACGCCAGATGCGGAACGGATTTTCCGTGCCGTTCGATTGCAGCAGGCTGGCGTTGGCTTCTTCCTGGCGTTTGCGCTCGGCGTCGAATACGGTGCTGCTCACGCCGTCAGTGGATTTGGCGTTATTTTTTGCGTATTGCAGTGCTTGCGGGCCGGCGATGAATCCGCCGTTAATGCAGGAGACCAGCGAGTTGGCTCCCAGGCGGTTTGCTCCATGGATGCTGAAGTCGCACTCACCGCAGGCATAAATGCCTTTGATGTTGGTGGCCTGGTTGTAATCCACCCAAAGGCCGCCCATGGTGTAGTGCATGCCGGGGAAGATCTTCATTGGTGTCTCGCGGGGATCGTCGCCGACGAACTTCTCGTAGATTTCCAGAATGCCTTCAAGCTTGCGGTCGAGCGTGTCCCGGTCAATGTGCGTCAGATCCAGATAGACCATCGCCTGACCGTCGATTCCGAGATCGTATTCGTAAACCACTTTGTGGATGGCCCGCGTGGCTACATCGCGCGGAACCAGATTGCCGTACTTGGGATACCATTCCTCCAGAAAGTACCAGCGCTCGGATTCGGGAATGCTTTTGGGATCGCGCTTGTCGCCTTTATCTTTGGGAACCCAGACGCGCCCGCCTTCACCGCGGGCTGATTCCGACATAAGGCGCAGCTTGTCCTCTCCCGGAATCGACGTGGGATGGACTTGGATAAACTCGCCATTGGCATAAAAACATCCCTGTTGATAGAGCGCGGATTGCGCGGAACCTGTGCACACGACTGAATTCGTGGATTTTCCGAAGATCGCCCCGATGCCGCCGGTCGCCATAATGACGGCGTCGGCAGGGAACGTGCGGACTTCCATGCTGCGCAGGTCCATAGCGCAAATGCCGCGGCAGGTCTTCTGGCTGTCGAGGACTGCGCTCAAGAACTCCCAATGTTCATACTTCCGGACCTTGCCCTCGGACTCGTAGCGGCGTACTTGCTCATCCAGCGCGTAAAGGAGTTGCTGGCCCGTTGTCGCGCCGGCAAACGCTGTGCGGTGATGGAGTGTGCCCCCGAAACGGCGGAAATCCAGCAACCCTTCGGGTGTACGGTTGAAGGGAACTCCCATGCGGTCCAGCAGATCGATAATGCCCGGTGCGGCCTCACACATTGTTTTCACCGGAGGCTGGTGCGCCAGGAAATCTCCGCCGTAGACCGTATCGTCAAAGTGCTGCCACGTAGTATCGCCTTCGCCCTTGAGGTTCTTCGCCGCATTGATCCCGCCCTGCGCGCAAACCGAGTGGGAGCGCTTGACTGGCACGATCGAGAACAGATCAACGTGCCCGCCGTGTTCGGCAATTTTGATTACGGCTGACAACCCGGCGAGGCCACCCCCGACGACAATGATTTTTGGATTCGTTGCTGCCATATTCAGGACCTTGATCTCTCCATTCTCATTCGTCTGCTACTCGGGACTGCCGGGAGTACCTGATTGAAAGCTCGGCGGCTTGGGCGGTAACTGGGCCGGAGTGTCTTTCCACTGCAGTTTGAAAAAGGATGACAGTGTTGCTATGCCTACCGCGATGAACGCGATGGCAATCACCCACGAGACTCCCGCCATCGCGCGGCGCGACTTCTTCGTAGCCGTGATGCCCCACTTGGCGCAGAAAAGATAAAGTCCGTAAGCGAAGTGCCATGAAGCAGCGATGATGCCGATGGTATAGAAGGCCGCTGCCCACGGGTTCTGTAATTCCATCTGCACCTTGTGGAATGCCGCCTGGTTATGAGTGAGCAGATGCACGCCGCTGAATCGCATGGTATACGTATGCCAGCCGATGAATACGAAGGTAATCGCGCCCGTCCACCGCTGCGCCCCGTACATGAAATTCCCGGCCCAGGGATAATCGCTCACATTCGATTGTCCGCGGAACCATATGTAGAAGCCGTACAACGAGTGATAAAGCAGCGGCAGATAGATAAAGAAGATTTCTAGAAAGAGGACGAAGGGCAAACCGCTCAGGAACTTAACCTGGTCGGCATAAGCGTAAGGACCGTTGGTGGCAAAAGCGTTGGAAGTGAAGTGCTCCAGAAGAAAAGCGCCGATGGGGAAAATTCCACTCAGCGAATGCAAACGCCGCCAGAAAAAGGAGTGGCCTTGCGCAGCGCGGAGAGCGGGCACACCGCGCGCGACCGGGGAAACGTCAGTTGCCATTAAAATCCGCTCCGTTCCTCAGATGATTTGAACAGTACAGGCAAACCTTTCATTATGCGGCTCGCGGGTTGCCGCGTCAACAATCCTGCGTTTGCTTTCACGCAGGCTGCCCTGGGAGAAAGCAAACATCATCGAGGAAAGCAGTATGCCAACGGGAATATGCCGTGCTGCTGGTGAAGGAGTGCACCGGTCGCGAGCATAATTTGTTTTCAGGAATCGTTAAGAATAGGAAAGGACTGATTCGCGCAAATGGGTGCCGTTGGTCAGGTATTTACGTTTCAACGCGATACTCTGAAGGACATGGCGGCGAAGCTCGAAACAGGCAACGGCCGGTTTTGGGAATCCATCCATCTTTAAAGAGAAGATAGCTCGGAAAAGGTATTGACGGCATAGATACTGCCTGGCAGCGGCAAAGCACCAGGCGTAAATGGCGGAAGGAGGATTTCCATGGCTAAAGGAGCGACCATCGAGAATTTTAACACGTGGCTTTTTCTCGCGGTTCTCATCGCGTTCACCACGGCAGCCGGAAGCGTCATGGCTGTGTACGCCTATATGGACGAGACGCAAACAGCGATTGACCTGAGGGTGGGAGATCACAGCAGCATGTGCCTTCACGCACGATGCTGGGGTCCGCAGGGAAGTTGGGGCAGCAGCGGTCTAGCGCAGCATACGAGATAAAGCTTGATTTCGATGTGTGTAATCCGACCATGCTCTCATGATGTCGGCAGGCGTCCATGAATTTCCGTGCCACCAGGCAATCACTTTCCCATCGGGTGCAATTAGCGTAGTACTCAATGAATGAGTGATCATGCCCTGATCGGGAAGCGCAGTCAGACCAAACCACTCGAGAACGCGCGGCAGAGTTTTTGGGGGAATTACCGCGAAGGTCCAGCTGTGAGCGTCGGGCCCGTGGGTCCACTGCGCATGCATCCGGCGCAGAACTTCAGGCGTATCGTGTTCCGGATCAAAGCTGATGCTGAGCAGGCGCAGATTGCGAGGTTGAGAGTTGACCGTTTCATTTTTGAGCAACTCGGCAAAGTTGCTATTCATCCGCGGGCAGTAGTCGGGCAGTGGGCAACGTGAGTAGATAAAGGTGATGGCAAGCGGGCGTCCGCGCAAGCTGGATAAAGAAAAGGTGCGGCTGTTTTGGTCAACAAGCCGGAAGTTGGGAACTTCCTCTCCAGGTTGCGGCATGTGGAACGTCGAAGTAGTTGTAACAGTGACGGGCTGCGCTGGAGCTTTGGCTGTCACGCGAATGTTTTCAAGCCAGGAGCGATCGCCAGCGACCACGAGGTCTGCTGTAACGCTGTCATTCAGGTGAAGCTGCTGTAGCGCGGATGCGTCTTTCACTCGATACTCCATGAGCATGGCAGGCATGAAGCCCGGGATGGCGTCGTGGCTCACGCTGACATTGCCCCGCGTTGAATCAATGGAAATAACCGTACCGTTGAGCTGGTAGCGCTTTTGCGAGTGCGAGCAGCCACAGAGCAACGCCACCGCTGCGAGCAGCGGAAGCGCGAAGTGTTTTATTGACAACATCTCTTTTGAAAATAATTGCTGCGCCCATACAACGCAAGAGAGCCCAATTCGCAAGACAAGTGGGGTGCACGTTTTTGAAACAATTTAGCGGTCGCCATTATCTAATGGAGCATGAGTGCAATCCTCCGCGCAACCACGATTTTATTGGTGTGCATTTTTATAATTCCTTTTGCCGCGCGGGCCAGCGAGGCGAACCCAGCTACCTTAATCCACAGCGGGCACTACAAGCAGGCGCGTCCGCTGCTGGAACACGAGCTTCAGCAGAATCCGAATAATCCTGATGCCCTGGTCCTTCTTGCGCGAGTTCACCTTGCCTACAACGAATATGATGACGCACTCAAGCTGCTGCGTCAGGCAGTGAAACAGGCGCCCTCGAACTCTGACGCGCATGTCTATCTGGCTGAGGCGTACGCACAGAAGATCGACCACGCAGGCGCCTTCGAGAAGATAGGAATGGCAAAGACCATCAGAAAAGAAGCAGAGCGTGCCGTTGCCGCCGACCCGAGGAACCTGGACGCGCTTGAGTCTCTGATGGAGTTTCATATTGAGGCGCCGGGAATGGTCGGCGGGGATAAAGACAAGGCGCGAGAGCTGTCAATGCGGATTGCAGAACTGGATTCTGTGCGCGGAAATTTTGCCCGCGCCGCGATTGCCGAGCATGAAAAACATTACGATGAGCAGAAAGAGTTTGAGCTCAATGCGGTGAAATCAAACCCGCGTTCCTACGACGCTCTCGTTGGGGCGTCAGAGCTTTATCTGAGCCCACGATTTTTGGACTATCGTGCTGCCTCAGAGTTTGCGGCCAGAGCTATTGCGGTGGATCCAACGCGCGTACGCGGGTACTCACTGCTGGCGCAAGCATATGCGGGGCTTGGAAGAAGGGAAGAACTAGGCGCGCTGTTGGAACGCGCACACGACAAAGTCCCCGACGATTTAGCTCCGTATTTCTATGCCGCACAAACTCTGCTGAGTACAGAAATGGACTCGGCTCTCGCCGAGAAGCTTTTGCGCAAATACCTGACGCAGCAACCCGAAGGCGAAGCTCCTACACTCGGTGAAGCTCACTGGCGGCTTGGGCAAGCCCTGGCGAGACAGGGAAAAAATGAAGACGCCCAACGAGAAATGGAAGATGCAGTGCGGATTAATCCTGATCTCAAGGGTGCTCGCAAAGAACTTGAACGCCTGAAATCTTAGAAGGACCCTGGCAATCTTCGGCCGGCAATGTTGCTTGCGTTTCTCCCTTGCGCCGTGAGGTTCTCTCTGGAATGCGGTTGCGAATCCTGAGAGAATGGCGCTTGAATGTCCACCACAGAATTGAATCCGGTGCTGGAAAGCATGCGCGCGGAAAAGCGCATGGTGGCGCTGAACTCTGTAGTGGCGGCCGTGGGGATCACAACGCTGAAAATCATCGTTGGCATATCCACGATGAGCCTGGGCATTTTGTCGGAAGCCGCACATTCCGGGCTGGACCTGATTGCCGCATTCATTACGCTGCTTTCCGTGCGCGTCTCAGACAAGCCGGCGGACGCCGAACATCAATACGGGCATGGCAAGGTGGAGAATTTTTCCGCCTTCATTGAAACCGGTTTGTTGCTGCTGACATGTATATGGATTGTTTGGGAAGCTGTGAGGCGTCTGACTGGCTTTCACCATGTGCACATAGATCCCACTCCTGCTGCTTTCGGTGTCCTGTTTATTTCCATGGCAGTTGACTGGTGGAGATCACGCCGACTGCGCCGCATCGCCCTCAAGTACGATAGCCAGGCGCTTGAGGCTGACGCACTCCACTTCAGTACAGATGTTTTCTCCAGCGGCGTGGTCGTGCTCGGACTGGCTCTGGTTTGGGCAGGACGGACTCTCCAGATTACCTGGCTGACCAAAGCTGATCCCATCGCTGCGCTCGTCGTTTCCGGAGTAATTGTTTATGTAAGTTCGCGTTTAGCGCGGCAGACCGTTGATGCGCTGCTCGATGCTGCTCCCGCTGGGCTTCGCAGCCAGATCATCGATGCCGTCCTGAAGATCAATGGGGTTATCGAGGTTGAGCGCGTAAGAATACGTCGCGCCGGAAATCGCTATTTTGCGGATCTGACGGTGGGTCTGGCCCGCAATGTTACGTTCCAGCGCTCTGAGCAAGTGGTGGTAGAGATTACGGCTGCTGTGCACGGAATTCTGCCGGATTGCGATGTGGTTGTTCACTCTGTCCCGCGGGAAACCGGCCGCGAGAGCATTTTTGACCGCATCCGCGCCACAGCGTCCCGCAATAATTTTAATGTGCATGATGTGAGCGTGCAGGACCTCAGTGGAAATCTTCATGTAGAACTGCATCTGGAACTTGATGAAACGCTCAACCTCAAGCAGGCGCATGATGTTGTCAGCCGCCTGGAATCCGAAATACGCAGCGAGGTTCCCGAGATTTCTACCATCCTTACCCATATTGAAAGCGAGCCCTCTACCATAGAATCGGGCAACATTGTGCATCGCGATGCGGTGCTGGAACAGAAGCTGAAGCCCATCGTGAAGCAGTTCCCGGAAGTCTTGGACATGCACGAAGTGGAAATTAAACGCGTGCGCGGCAAGGTTTACATGTCCTGCCATTGCACCATGGCTGACGACTTGTCACTTGCCGACGTGCACGACATATCAACCGAGCTGGAAATTCGCTTTAAGCAGGCTGCGCCCGAGTTGTTCAAGGTGCTTATCCATCCCGAACCACTCACAGATAATCGGCGCTAATCTCACGCCGAGTTGAATAACAACGCTATTCTTAACTCATTAATATTATAAAAATAAAGTTGTTGTCCTATATTTTTTAACGATGCGCTGTCTCTATTGCAGCAGACACTTTGCTGCGATCCAAGGAAGGACCAGGCGTCACTAGAAGGCTTGGTCCTCGTTTTTTGTTCAACCACCTGGATAAATTCGAACAAAGGCTGGAACTTCGGTGGCTGAAGGGGACCGCTTTTTAAGTTCGAGTGGAAGCCCGGGCTGCGCTCTGCTCATCCAATCTGAGTGGAGAGCGATGCTGCGAAGACTGACTCAATTTGCGTTGTGCGCTGTTGCTCTGGGCCTGGTTCTGCCGGCCGCCGGTCAGCAACCCAAGGGGCGACCGCCGATGCAGTTACCGGGTCAGCCTCCCCGCGGCAATAATCCGGCTGACCCCAATGCTCCGGATACAAAGAAGCCCAAAAAACATGACAGTTCAAGTAAGGATGTTCAGGACAAACTGGAAAAAGCACTGGACAGTAAGAACGCTGCCTATCAAGGATCCAATATCAAGACGGCAGTCGATGACCAGAGCGTGACGCTCACAGGTACGGTAAACAGCTCAAGCCAGCATGAAATGGCTCTTCAAATCGTGCGCGCCTATGCTGAGAACCGGAAAATCGTTGACAAACTGGTTATCCAGCCCTAGCTGTCAACTTAAGCGGCGGCGCGGAAGACCTGCTCTACGGATACGTCCGACTTGCGGATGAAAAAAATATGACCATTGCTGCAGGTAAGCACTTGCAGGCCTCCGACCCTGATGTCGTTAGCCTTTCTCGCTTCCACCTCGTATTCTTCCAGCACTTCGCGAATGAACTCGACATGGCAGATTGGACATTGCAGCGTCATGAGGGTCTCTCCTTTCGCACGACAACGGTTGTGTGCTGATGTTTTGATTTGCGATGCGAGCTGCTGGATTCAGGTGGTCTGTTTTATTCGTCAAGAATAGTTATGCGCAATCGGCGCCTTAGACAATTCTCATCTTCGATTGTCGGTATTTTAGAACCGGTTCCAAGACACGACGACTACGGTTCTGCTCCGCTAATGGCGGTTTTTGACTGGCCTTCCTCAAGAGGATGCAATTCATAAACGTGCATCGGCTCGTAGGTGAAACTGCACTCAACCGTTTGGAGCAGCTCGAAGCTGACCATATCCAAACATTTGGCGCATCTCGGAAAACTCTCACCTTTGCAGATCGTGACCGCGTGCGGCAGGCGGTGTCCAGCGTGAATAACACGGTAAACGGCGCTTTCCGGAACCAGTTCACCAGTTTTATAGGAGTTAAAAGCAGACATTGGTAGACGCTGGCAGGCGACTGGTAATGCTAGCAGACCAGAGGGGCAAAATGACGCGAGAGGCGTAGGAATAAGTTCTAGGTCTGTTGTCCACGGCCAACGGAGTTACATTAAGAGGGTTACGGCAAAAGGCTTAAAA
>Ga0070681_10000180_pt1 | contig 48456 bp, 49 predicted proteins | sample KBSC83BmetaG_FD_65650 | JGI IMG/M metagenome (GOLD analysis project Ga0070681, IMG submission 65650) | Corn rhizosphere microbial communities from Kellogg Biological Station, Michigan, USA - KBS C8-3B metaG | ecosystem: Host-associated > Plants > Roots > Rhizosphere | place: USA: Michigan...
CCGCTAGCGTTGAGGAAGAACGCCCGACCGGGATTCACCATCCAGAACACTTGCGCCGCAGTGCTTGAACACGTGTTCCCTGAAAGATTGCTCACTACCACGCGACCGCTGGCTGATGGCGTGTAGCAGGAGGAGAAATTCGCGTTCGATGTGATCGTTCCATCCTGCGTTGCGTCGAGAGTGCCGGTCATGGTTCCAGATGCTGCGTTGAATTGGCCGACGGTGGCAACCCCGGCAAAAAATCCTGAAAGACTCAGATCATCGCCACGGCTGCCGAATGCGTAATTGCCAGAAAGGCCATTAGCAACAGAACCGCTCTGTAACTCAGCGCTGCCCGAGCCCACGGCACTTGCATTTGTCACCAGCATGAGGAATCTGCTCGCGTCGACGATGTAGTAGACGAAATTCGTGGTGAAGCTGGTGGTCGAATTCACCAGAGTTCCTGTCCCACGACCGGATCCTGAGGGCGTTCCGAAAGTCGCCGTAATGCTTGGCGAGGTAAATGTGCCGGCCAAATATTCGTCCATGCCTCCGCTTGCCCCGCCACCTGAAATCTGTAAGCTTCCTACTGCCGCCGCCGGAGCTTGATTTTGGGCGCTCTGTTCCTGGTGTATGCGGAACACGTAGGTCCCAGTTGGTGTGGTAGAGAGCGCGCTTGAAGATTGAAGGTCTGCGGATCCGGTGGCATTTGCGAAGGCATCGGCTTCAATGAGCTGGAGTCTTGAAGAGCTGACAAGGGTTGTGGCCAAAGTAATCGGCCCCGCCGAGGTGTTGAGGGAGAGAAGGCCTGTGCCATCCTGCCCGACTTGGTAGCTGCCAGTTACCGTCGTTCCAGCAGCGGAAAAGCTGGAATCGTCAATTCCACCGGTGATGTTTCCCTTGCCGTCCGCGGTGAACACTCCGACTTGGCGATAGGGCCTGAATGAGGCATCGAACCCATGAATTTCATATGCATAGGAGCCATTGAGGCTGGCCGTTGAGAAGTTGCCCTGTGGGTTCGGCAAGGTCACGCCGCCGCCCGTTCCACAGGCGACCGTGGCCGCCAAAGCCATCAACCCGACGGCAGACAACACAACACGATGGGAGGTCACCACAACGCTCCTTGCAAGCAGATTCAAATGACTGGATCTGCTCGGGATTCTAACCCGCTTGCGGGAGGAAAGTTGTTTCCGGAAAGTAAAAGAAAGTAAAGAGTTAACCCCCAGTTTTCGCCCTTTCCGCCCTCACTGCTCGACCCGTCTTTCTACTGGTCTTGGGGAAACGGAGGCTAACGGAGGACGCTTGTTGAGCGCCGCGGCTGCCCAAACGAGTACACGGAATCCCAATAGGATTCCGAGGACAATAGCGTCCTCGAGCGGCTTGCGAATGTCCGCCTTGACCAGCCACAGATAGTGAATGACGCCGGCAATCGCGGCGAAATAGATCAGCCGGTGGAGTGCCTGCCAGCGCTTCCCGCCCAGCCGACGAATCCACCCGGAAGTGGAGGTGATGGCAAGTGGAACCAAGAGGACGAGCGCCGTCAAACCGATGGTGATGAACTTGCGTTTGGCGATGTCGGCGAGCATTTCATGGACATCGAAAAACTTGTCCAACCACACGTAGGTGAGGAAATGCAGGCACGCATAAAAAAAAGCAAATAGACCGAGCATGCGCCGAAACTTGATCAGCCATGGCAGGCGCAACAGCTTTCGTGCCGGAGTGATCGCCAACGTGATCAACAGAAACCACAGCGTCCAATCGCCGGTGGTGTGGGTAATTTTCTCAATGGGGTTTGCGCCGAGACCGGCTCCCCAGGCGGTTCTGTCAAAAGGCGTGGGTCCGAAGAAACCCCACAGCAGATAGGCCAGCGGGCCAAGACAGGCAAAGAAAATGACGAGTTTGAAGTAACGAATCATGCCCCGTCGAGCTCAAACGCAAAACTAGAAGTTCTTCTTCAAATCCATCCCGGAATACAGGCTCGCCACCTGATCGTATCCGTTAAACATCAGAGTTGGCCGCTTGGTAAATTCACCGAGCCGGCGTTCTGTCTTCTGGCTCCAACGGGGATGGTCCACAGTGGGATTCACGTTCGCATAGAAACCGTACTCATTCGGGGCCGACCTGGACCAGGTATTCGTCGGCTGGTTCTTGGCAAAGTGTATGCGAACGATGGCTTTCGCACTTTTGAACCCGTATTTCCAGGGCACAACCAGGCGCAGGGGAGCTCCATCCTGGTTTGGAAGTGTCTGTCCATACATTCCAAAACACAGCAGGGCCAGGGGATGCATGGCTTCATCCATCCGAAGTCCTTCCACGTAAGGCCAGTCAAGAACGTCCCGTCGCTGCCCCGGCATTTCCGAGGGCGCATAGACGGTTGTGAACTCAACATACTGGGCTTTGCTTGTAGGTTCAGCACGCTTGATCAACTCGCTCAGCGAGAATCCAACCCAGGGCACGACAATCGACCATCCCTCAACACAGCGATGCCGGTAAATGCGCTCTTCGGGAGCAGCGAACTTGAGGATGGTGTCGATGTCCCACTTCAATTTCTTTTGCACTTCGCCATCGATGGTGACAGTCCATGGGTGGGTTTTGAAGCTTTGCGCGAGCCCGGCCGGCTCTTCCTTGTCGGTCGAGAACTCGTAATAGTTGTTGTAATGCGTCACGGTTTGGGCGGGAGTGATTCTTTCCGATGTGGACGACGCGCTCTTTTGCAGATTGGGGATCGTCTCTGCCGCATACGCCGCCTTTGCTCCCGAGAAATCAAGCAAGGTTTTACCCCCAGCCACGGCAGCTCCCGCTAGACCGGCCGCGGCCAAGAACTTGCGGCGATTGAGATACAAAGATTTTGGGGTGATCTCCGAGGAAGCTATGTCGTCTGCTTTCTTGATCAGCATGGAACTCTCCAAGATAGGTACGTGGCCGCCACGATTCTAGATTGTGAGATTCCCGAAGGGCGTCAAAAGTTACGTTCAAAGAGGGATTTAGCGTCCGGCGGCCAGCACTTCGCAGGCCCGCCGAATGACCTCACGCTGAATTTCGTCTCGGGCCAGGAACTCGAATCCGTGACGCAGGCCGTCACGATAGCGCACGAGCGCACGAAGCTTCAGCGGTGTCGTACTTGCAGGAAGCGTGAGTTCGAGGGTGGCGACTTCTCCGGCCTGTAGCTCCCCGGTCAGGGTTACCCCGATTCCATCTTGGCCAAATTCGATAGAACGGCCCCAAAGCTCGATGGGTGCGTCGGTTCGGAATACTTTGGCGGAGACTCGTATGTCCATGGGGTAGCGAGGATATCGCCTGGTCGGCGTAGGTCCGGCTGGGTTAGTCGGCATAGCGAGCGCTTAGAAGCAAACGTTTCGAATGTAATTGTGCGGCTTCGCTGAGCATAAGCCAACCGCTCAGCACCAGCAGAGTAAAGTCGAGCAGCAGTTTAAGCAAATGCCGCCCCGGGAAGCCCGGGAGTCGATAAGGCGTGAAATTCTTACCCGGTTCGGGCAACCACCTTTCCCGGGAATACGGCTAAATGACTGAAAACCAAGCCCCGCTTGGCTTGGCACGGTGGATGCATTGGGGAATAACGAAAGCTCTGGAGGTAGGTGATGCAAGTCGAACCTAAAGATTGGCGTGCTCTTTCCCAAGCCGCCAGCCAGGAACAGGATCCGGAAAAGCTCATTCAGCTCGTCGAAGAGCTCAACCATGTTCTTCTGCGTCGAGAGCTGGAGGCGAAAGCGCGCAAGATGTGGAACTAGGCACTATCGCTTCCCGTTGAATTTCTCAGCTCCCCGTACGGCCGCACGCGCGGGATCCAGCGCCGAACGTTACCGGAAAAGGTTTCATACTCTCTGCCAAACGTCCCGCGCAGCGTAGGCTCCTCGTAAAACACAACAAAAAGGTGAAATGCGAGCCAGACCAGCCCGCCGTAGACAAGCGTGTTTTTGTTGGCGAACAGCAAACCCTGACCGAGAATTGCGGCAACGACCCCCACATACATCGGATTACGAACATAGCGATATAAGCCGGTCACGACCAAATGCTTTGTCGGCAGCACGGGAGCAGGCGTTCCCCCTCCCTGAAAAGCGAACCGTCCAAACGAGTCGAGGACGATTACCCCGCCAAAAAGGGATCAGGGCAGCTCCGATAAGCCGCAGGAAGTCGAGGCCGAGCAGAGGGGGCTGAAATCGCCAGTGAGTAAGCCAGAAGGGAACAACTCCAGCAACGAATCCGGGGGCGACAAAAAGAAACGTGATGGACCCGAGGATGGCCAAGCGCGGCCGCATGTTCGGCGCCAGTTTAACTCTTGCCTGGGGCCGGCGCACTGCGGATCCCGGTTGTGGAAAAGGAAAAGACTAGCCAGGCTTCGTTGCGGAAGGGCTCCCGAGGATGCCTGGCTAGGCTCTCTATTGCGAGCAGGAAGTGCTGACCATCTGGACTTCAGTCGCCTTCAGGTGTCCGTGTTCATTGTTGGATTTCTTCACACCCGTATCGTGGGCGGCATCCTTGGCGTCTTCCTTCAGATTGTGCATGCCCGCATTAGAGACAACGCCGGTTACCGTTACCGTATGTCCGACGTGCTCGGCGAGCGATGCCGTGTCACTCTTCACATCCCAGGAGCTACCGTCATTGGCTTTGAGCAGATACTCATTCTGATGCGAGGTCTGCTGCAGGCATCCAGTGATCGTGCGAGTGTCACTCTTGTCTTTGTCACTGTCCGCGGCAAATGCCCATGCAGACATGAAACAGGCGATCAGCAGACAAAGTCCGAGCTTTTTCATAGATTCATTCCTCCTACCTTCCTGGAATTCGATGACAACCGGCGGAGGTGAGGTTGCGCGCATTCCTGCCCTGGGCGAGCGGAAAGTTCCGCAGCAACTCAGGCGAGAACAGCTGCTCTACTGATGGAAAGCAGGGAGAGAGCGCTTCGCGGCCCACTAGGCGTTGGCGGGCTTTCCTCGCGCAGGAGCGAGCCTTCGCGAGGTGTTTAAGATACTTATTTGTCGTAATGGAGAAGCGAAAACACGTCGTATCCCTGGAGTCTGTTGCGAGGATTTAGAAAATCGAGTTCGACCACGAACCCCAATCCCGCGATTTCAGCGCCGAGCGACTCGGCAAGTCGCGCGGTCGCTTCGGCCGTACCTCCGGTCGCAAGCAGATCATCGACGATGATCACACGTTGTCCCTTTACGATCGCGTCTTCGTGAATCTCGAGAGTGTTGGTCCCATACTCGAGGGCGTAGTCGTATTTCTTGGTTGCCGCCGGAAGCTTTCCTGGCTTGCGCACGGGCACGAATCCGGCGTTCAGCCGATAAGCCACCGCGGGCCCAAAAATGAAACCGCGCGCTTCCATCCCCAACACCAGGTCGATACCCTTGCCCACGTAGTGCTCCGACAGCGCGTCGACCAGAGTAGCGAACCCGGTCTTGTCTTTCAGCAGGGTGGTGATGTCATAGAACAGGATTCCCTTTTTAGGGAAGTCGGGCACTTCGCGGATCAATTCCTTCAGGTGCTCGCAATTCGCTGTTTCTGCCTTCACGGACGTATTTGCCATCACCATGCCCCTTCAATGCGAAATGTGGTCAAACCCGGAACCGGTTTTGCTTCGGCTTCTTGAACATCATCCACTCGCGCTGCCCGCGGCCCCTGATGCAGGCGCGAGCGTAGGCCTGACAATTGATCGCGAGTCCCCAGCGCGAGAACTTCCACACTGCCGTCGTGATTGTTACGCACCCAGCCCGCAACCCCGAGCATGTGCGCCTCGCGTTCGACGAACCAGCGAAACCCAACGCCCTGAACGCGGCCACGCACTACAAATGTTCGAGCTTCGATTTGCTTCTCTGTCGGTGCCATCGTTTAGAGCTTTCCCCGGTCGCAAAGTTTCGGAGAAGCGGTTCACTCGAAACCTTGAACTTGAAACTTGAGATTACGCCCGCGAGAGATAGACGCCCTCGGCGGTGTCGACTTTGATGCGTTCGCCTTCGTTGATAAATGGCGGCACTTGAACGATAAGCCCGGTTTCGGTCTTGGCCGGTTTCGTCACCGAGGAAGCGGTCGCGCTCTTCAACCCCGGTTCGGTCTCGACAATCGTGAGTTCCACTGTCTGCGGCAGTTCAATTCCGACCGCCTTGCCATCGAAGAACTCCACCTGGATTTGCAGATTTGGCGTGAGATAGTCCACCGAGTCGCCAAGCGTGCCCTTGTTCAGATGGAGCTGCTCATAGTTTTCGGTGTTCATGAAGTAGTAGTCGTCGCCGTCCTGGTAGAGGTACTCCATCTGTATCTCATCCACGGTGATCTTCTCGATCGGGTCAGGCGAGCGGAAGCGGTGCTCGAACATTGCGCCGGTGCGCAAGTTCCGCAGCTTGGCCTGAATGAAGGCGCGCAGGTTGCCGGGCGTGCGATGCTCGACGCTGAACACCGAGTGCAGGTCATTGTTGTGCTTGATAATCATCCCGGGGCGTAGCTGGGTCGCTGGAATTGCCATTGGTGGACGTGCTCTCCTTCTAGGATTTGCGGCGTGCCTGAGCGGAGCGAATCAGCAGGAAACCTGACAGCCGCCATCAGTGCTATTGGCCTGAAATCAACATTTTATACGGCTCGAGGTCTTTTGGGAACCCGTGGGGAAAACCCGCCCCCTGCATCAGACGCAAGACAGCTCAACGGCGCTTGGAGGAATCCAAGGCTTACAATACTCACAATTCTCACTACGAGGTGCTCTTTTATGCGCGAAGGCAGATATGAACCGGATCAGGGCAGAGTTGGCACAGCGATTACATTCTTGTTGATCGGACTCGGCGCCGGCGCCGTGGTCGGCATGCTGTTTGCGCCGAAAGCCGGACGTCACATGCGGCGTGATCTTCGCCGGGGATACGAGCAAGCGCGCGAGACTTTCGAAGACTGGAAGGAAAACGCCCGCGATTTCGCCGAGGAAGCCATGGAACGAGGATCCGACTTCGCCGAGGACGTCCGCGACCGTGTGAAACCGCTGGCACGCGGGATCCGCCGCGGGTAGCCTAAACGCGGTTCTCACCCACAGAATTACCCCGAAGGACACCAGGTACCCACCCAGGAAATGAGATCTTCCTGGGTGCGGCCCAGTGTCCTTGTCGTTTATAGCGGTTGAAGCCGCGCGGTGAAATGGCGCAAGAACGGTGCCTCATACAAAATCTTTAAGCCCCGGATCGACTGGCGTTTCTTCCAGACCTCCAGGATGATCTCCACCACATAGTCCACGTGGCTCTGGGTGTAGACGCGCCTGGGGATTGCGAGCCTGACGAGTTCCATTTTCGCGGCGGCGCCGAACATCAGCGTGCCGATTTCTACCGACCGAATTCCACCTTCCAGATAAAGCTCTCCCGCCAGTGCCACCGCCGGAAACTGTTTCGCGGGAATCTGCGGTAGGAAAGCTTGCGCATCGAGATAGACGGCATGTCCTCCCGGCGGCTGCACGATGGGCACGCCTTGGGACGCGATATGGTTCCCCAGATAGGCCGTCGAGGCGATGCGGTAGCGAAGGTAGTCTTCTTCAAGAGCCTCCTGCAATCCGACGGCAATTGCCTCTAAATCCCGCCCCGCCAAGCCGCCGTAGGTTGGATAGCCTTCGGTCAAGATCAGTAGATCCTTCTCTTGCTGCGCCAGCAGGTCGTCATTGGTGCACAGAAACCCGCCGATGTTCGCCATGCCGTCCTTCTTCGCCGACATCGTGCAGCCATCGCCGTAGCCGAACATCTCTTGCGCAATCTGCTTCGGCGATTTCGACTCGTACCCCTTTTCGCGCAACTTGATGAAATAGGAATTTTCGGCGAATCGGCAGGCATCGAAGTAGAGCGGGATCCCATGACTTCTGCAGACGGCACTCACTTGCCGGACGTTCTCCATCGAAACCGGTTGACCACCGCCGGAGTTGTTGGTGACGGTCAAGATCACCAGCGGCACCCGTGCGCGACCAGCTCGCGCAACCAGCTGTTCCAAAGCATCCACGTCCATATTGCCCTTGAACGGGTGCGTGGACTTGGGGTTGTGTCCTTCCGGGATCAAGCAGTCCACCGCTTCTGCCCCAACAAACTCGACGTTCGCTCGCGTGGTGTCGAAATGCGTGTTGTTCGGAACAACATCTCCTTTGTGGCAGGTGATCCCGAAAAGAATGCGTTCCGCCGCGCGGCCCTGATGGGTGGGAATCACGTGCTTGTATCCGAAAATCTGGCGTACAGAATCGCTGAAACGCACAAAACTGCGACTTCCTGCATAGCTTTCATCGCCCTCCATCACTGCGGCCCATTGCTCGGTGGACATCGCGCCGGTGCCAGAATCGGTTAGCAGATCGATGAGTACATCGTCGGCGGGAAGCAGGAAAAGGTTGTAGTGGGCTGCGCGAAGCAGTTCCTCGCGTTGGGCGCGAGTAGTCCAGCGTATCGGCTCGACGCTCTTGATCCGGAAGGGCTCAATGATGGTCCGCGGCATAAGGCCTCGCTCAAAACCACCGCTAATGGACTTCGACCGACTCTTCTTGTTCTTCAAAGGTTACAGCTGCGGTGCGTTCCAGTTTGTCCCAGGCAAACGGCTCGCCTTTGATGGCGCGAATGACCGTCTTGAAAAGCACGATGGAGAACAATTGCCGATAGGCGAATCTCTGTAGCCAGACCTGACTCAGTAACCAGGAATCTTCGCGCGTGTCGGGCGTGCTTCGTTCCAAGGCAAATGCGATTGCCGAAGTAATGAAATCGATAATCAGAAACGCAAGGAAGAAAATCACCAGCCGACGGAAATCCGCCGGGTTCGCCGATTCCGGATGAAAGTGTTTCTGAATGCCATACCAGATGGCGCCGCCGGCAAACATGAGATCGATGAAGGGCGAGACCAGAGGCAACAGAACCTGGAAGACGGCGATATTTGGCAGCGCTACCCAACCCAGCGCACCCTTCCGGGCAAACACCTCCCGGTGTTTGTAGACCGCTTGCAGGATGCCAAAAGACCAGCGGAACCTTTGCCGCATCAGCCCGTTCGCGTTGATCGGCGCCTCGGTGTAGGCGAGCGCCCGGTCTTCATATTCCACCCGATAACCCTTGCGCAGGATCGCCATGGTGAGATCGGCGTCTTCTGCCACGGTGTCGGTCTGGAAGGCGTGCACATCGCGAACCACCGATACGCGCCACGCGCCAATCGCGCCGGGCACCACGCTGACTGCTCCCAAGGTGTTCAGGGCGCGCCGCTCGAAGTTCTGGCTGGTGATGTATTCGAGTGCCTGCCAACGGGTCCAGAGATTGACGCGATTGCCGACCTTGGCATTCCCCGCCACGGCGCCCACTCTTGCATTCTGGAAGTGCGGCACCAACAGCGCCACTGCCTCTTTGGCAATGACGGTATCGGCATCCATTCCAATGAAGATCTCCTCATCGGCCTGCAAATGCTTCAATCCGAAATTCAGGGCTTCGGCTTTGCCCGAGTTCGGCTTGGTGAGGATCAGCACCTTGCCCGCGGCCTGTTCACGGCCGAAGCACTCGCGGGCGACTTCGAGCGTTCTGTCCTTCGATCCATCGTCAATCACAATGACGCGCAAGTTCTTGTAAGTCGAACGCAGGGCCGAGCGGATGGTGCGCTCGATGACCTTCTCTTCGTTGTATGCGGGGATCAGCAAGGCGACAGCGGGACAGTATTCCGCACCCGGCAAAGCCCACCTGCGCTTCCTCAGACGGTCGTACACGGCAAACAGGCCAACAAACAACAGCCGGCCGGTCATCAGCAAGTCGCCCGCGAAAAAGACCAGCGCGATGAACTTCAATCCGGCGCCGTAAAGGAAAAAGCCAATCCAGGCTAACCGCGCATACCAGAGCTCCGCCCCCTTGAGCGGGGGCATGATCTCGGCGCGACTCTTGTGCAGCAAGTCCGCAACGGAGACGATCTCGAGGCCTTTTGCGCGGATGCCCTGGATGATGATCGGCAGCGCACGCACTGTCTCCCGGCGGTCTCCGCCACCATCATGCAAGAGAATGATGTTCCCGCAGGTCAGCCGCTTGGCGGGAGAGCAGGGAGGCAGGTTCTCGAGAACATGTTCGGCCACCTGCTCGGCACTGCGTCCTGGACGCCAGTCATTCGGGTCGATCCGGTCGCCGATCGTGATGTAGCCCAGGCCCTCGCTCAACTCCAGAGGTTTTACCTCATCGGCCGTGTCCGGTTCAGCATCGATTGAATAAGGAGGACGGAACATCACCGTCCGGACACCGAGTCGGCTCGCAAAAAAGCTCTCCGTGAGGTTCAGTTCCAGCTTTACCAGGGTTGGAGTCGTTTCGCTGATATCGGGATGGAAGAAGGTGTGATTGCCAATCTCATTCCCCTCGTCATAAATTCGTTTCGCGAGGGAAGGGAACTTGTCCGCTTGGTTTCCGATGAGGAAGAAGGTTCCGGTTGCGTGCTCCCGTTTCAGGATGTCCAAAATTTGCGGAGTCCACTGCGGATCGGGCCCATCGTCGAAGCTGATCGCTACTTTGTTAGGGCTGCCGCCATAGCGGCCTACGCGGTAGGGCTCGGGAAGAGAATCGACGGTCTCATCCATGATCAATCCGGTGGACGAATCCAGGTCAATGTTGCGGCTTCCGTTCGTGGGCGTAGCCTCGATGTTCAGAACATCACCATTGCCCTCCATGTCCACGTCTTGTCCGGGCGGGATGTCGGCAAGCTTCGAAGGGGACGAGGAGTCGAGAGGGAAATCCCAAATCTTCCAGAGCGACCGGTCTTCTGAACCTAGCCGCCACAGCGCGAACGTGCGGATTCCGAGCTGCCGCGCAGCCCGCATCTCGTTGAGCGCCGTCACTGCATCCATAAACCAGATGTCATGGCGGTCATCGTGCTCGTCCAGGTAGGTGATATGGGGGTTTAGACTCGCACCGTCGAAGGTGACGTCTGCCTCTGAGTCTCGCGCCGCAAGCCATGCCTCCTGAACTGAGACCACGGCGTCTCTTTCGCCCGGGGGAAGCTTGCCCTTCTTGCGCTCTGGCCAGTCGTAACCATAATTCGCCAGTGCGCAGATCAGCTTGTCGAGGGGGATAAGTTTCTTGGCTTCGACCAGGTTTTTCGTGAACCAGTCCTGGGATGCGATCGGTCCCGGGGCCCCTCCCGCCCCGCTAAAGTGCTCGTCGTAGTTCATCAGGACGAGGCCGTCGGCCACCTCGGCCGCAGCGCGGTAGGGAAACTCCGGATTTCTTGCAGGAACGCTCACATAGAGCTTCATGCCCTTTGCGTGCAGATCCTGTGATAGGCCTGTCAGCAGCGCCACAAATCCATCTTTTCCTTTTCTTAAGTCGAAGTCCTCAAAGTCCACCATCAGACCGCGATATCTGTCGGTGGCTAAAAATGCGGTAATCTCTCCCCGGAATTCCGCGCGCGCGTCTGAATCGTTCAGGAAATCCAGAATCTGCACCCAATTGGTCCCATCAAAGTTGTTCACCATGGGGAAGACTTCAGGGCCGCCATCCTCCGACTTCAGGAATGGCATGACCCGATCATCGACCTGATGAACGGTGCCATTCTCGATCAGGTCGTATGGTTTTGGAGGGAGGACCTGATCATTGATTGCCTTGATGTGGCCGTCCTGCGTGAGCAGATGGAGCCATTCGGGATAGAGCAGGTCGATTTGCCGGGCGTATTCACGCAAGGACGAAAAGCCAGCGGCGTCGTTAGGGTCATAAAATGCAGCGCGAATGCCCTCGTCCGTGTTCAACGCAACCTGGGAAGGCGCGACCTTGGTGCGGCGGTGAGTGCTCCGGGCCTGTTGCTGCCGGCGCCTTTCCCGCGCCTTGTCCCGCTCGGTTTCCTTCAACGAGTGGTACGGGTGCTTCTCGAAGGGCAGCAAAAATTTTGGAAGCGGTTCACGTAGGGCGGTGTAGATGAAAACAACGATAACCGCGCTAAGGACAATCCCTAGAACGTCAAGCAGCGTGCGAATTCGTCGCCAACGCGCGCGTCGCGGATCGTAGAAAACCGGCTGTGCCATGCCACTTAGACCAAAAACATCCTAGCGGGAGGACTGGGGAGGGTCAAACCACGAAAGGAGTGTCTCTCTATTCACTTGGATGCATACTACGAGCGATTGATTCCAAGGTGTCACCCGGCAAACAGGGTATAGTTCCCACCATGCTCGACTTGCTCCGCAGAAACCCTCGATTTTTCGCGATTGCGCTGTCCGCGGGCCTCCTCCTCCGCATTCTTTTCCTGGTTTACGCCCCCAGCGTGGTGAACGACTCATTCATCTATGGCGACATCGCGAAGAATTGGCTGCAGCACGGCGTTTACGGAGTCACCGATGCCGGCAGAATTGTACCGACCTTCATTCGGCTGCCTGGATATCCCGCCTTCCTGGCGTTTGTTTTTGCGATCTTTGGACTCGAGCACTATCGCGCCGTCTTGATCCTGCAATTGTTTGTGGATCTTGGCACCTGCTTGCTGTGTGCGAGCATTGCGTTCCGCCTTCTTGGCGAGCGGAGCGCGAAAGCGGCGTTTCTGCTAGCGGCTCTCTGCCCATTTCTGGCGAATTACTCCGCTGCCGCACTGACAGAAACGCTCGAGGTGTTCTTCACTGCGCTAGCGTTTGACGCCCTCCTCCGTGCTTTAGCGAGTGGGGTGATCAGAGATTGGATCCTCTGCGGGTTTGCTTGCTCTGCGGCCACGCTTCTTCGTCCCGATGGCGCGCTTTTACCGTTGGTGATTGTGCTCTACCTGCTCTCTCTCGCCCTATTCCCGAAAGAAAGGAACACGAGTCGCACCCAAATAGTGCGGGCGGCGTTCCTTGTCGCCATGATGGCTGTGCTCCCTCTCATTCCATGGACCATCCGAAATTGGTACGTCCTACACCGTTTTCAGCCCCTCGCGCCACGCTACGCGAATGAAGAGGCCGAGTTCGTGCCGATCGGCTTCAATCGCTGGGTGAAGACCTGGATCGTAGACTATGCCTCAACCGAAGAAATCTACTGGGCGGTTCCGGGCAATCCCATGGACGTGGAGCAACTGCCCAAACGCGCCTTCGACAGCCAGGATCAGCGCGAAGCAACCGAACGACTGCTTGCAGACTACAACCAGGTTCTTCACATCACTCCGGCCTTGGACGCGCGCTTCGCCGCCCTTGCCCGTCAACGGGCCAAGGCACACCCAATCCGTACCCATGTCGTTCTTCCGACTCTGCGCATCGCGGACATGTGGCTCCGTCCGAGGACAGAAATGCTTCCTAGCGACACCCGCTGGTGGGAATTCAACGACGATCCAAAGTGGTCTGCCTTGGCGGTTTCTCTCGGCGTCGTGAGTCTCTTTTACTGGCTGTGTGGTCTTGTCGGTTCGCTGCGGATGCTGCGGGTTTCCGGCAGCGGAGCCTTGTGGCTTTTTGTGGTACTGCGTTCCCTGTTTCTCGGGACGCTAGAAAACCCCGAACCTCGCTACACGCTCGAGATGTATCCAATTCTGATTATCTTCGCAGCCGTGCCTTTGGTGCGGCTGCGAAACCACTTCGCAGGCCCGGAAGCCTAGAGCAGCGGCGTTTCGCTCATCAAGGGGGAGTCGCTCATGCGAAACCGGGTGCGCACGTGTTCCGATAACAGTTCGATGGCATTGCGATTGGCGATTGGGTCGCTCTGCGCCAGATATCGCATGGCCTCAACGAGCAAGCGCTGTCCATCTACGTAACGGGGGTCCGAGGTGCGTTCGCGCTCTTTCTTGCGGGTTACATCGGGCGGGACGGGGATCGTAAAAACCTTGGCCATGACACTCCGTAGTAGCAGGGTATTAGACGGAAGTTGGATGACGCCAATTCGAGTATAGCGCCGCCCCCAGTTTTCCGCAGCTAGAAAATCATGCAGCAATATTGACTCTTTCACTTACTTTTCAATGGGTTACGGTCTTAGTGGGCCCAGAGGTTTTAATCTTAAAAGCGCTGTCTGGAACCTTTTCGTTCAACCGGGTGTTCGAGTAGTCTGCCAGGCGGTAGTCCCCTCCGGTCTGGAACAGCTGCTGGCGAAGCGAGAGGCCCTGGGGATCAATCCAAAGATCAATTCGGGGGAAACTCCTCTGCACCTTTTCGGCAAGCGGGGTGAGTTGCAGATGTCCCGTCTCGACCGTTCCAATCTTCTCGTCACCAAGATAGTTCACCGTAAATGACTTGCGTAGGTCTTCGCCGCTGCTCCCAAATCCCAGCACCAGAAAGGTCTCCACTTCGTCCTTGTGAGCGCTGGCGTCGTAAATGTCGAGCACCCTCGTCTTAGGTTGGTACACCTGAACTTTTCCACCGCTGAAAACGATCTGCCGATCATCCGGGGGTTGAATGATTGCAGCCATCTGAATCTCACTCCCGACCTTGCGGAAGTAGATCCTTCCTTTGTCGGGAGTCTCGGTTTCATTGATGACGGAGTTAAACGGAGTCCAGACAAAATCCGCCTGGGCGCTACGGAACTTCGCAGCATTCTCGTCCATCCGGCGAAGCACCTGGTCAAGAGATCCGGCCTTGGCCTTCGCCCCCGATTCTTGCCTGGGGGCGGTGGGTTGCGGGGAAGGCCGCTTCTTGGAGAGGGCGGGTGCTGCCACGGCCAGTAGGATCGCAAGAATCCAAAGGCCTCGCTCGTCGCATGTTTTCATTCGCGGGTCACCCAGACCTTATAGGACAACACTTTGCCTTTCTTGTCCTTGATGGCTTCGTATCTTGAGATGCTACTTTCCCCCGAGATTGGCTCAATAACCCTAAGGAGTTGAGCCTGAACCGCAGAATCATCGCCGGGTTTCACCGCAACTGCATCCACTTCATACACCAGATCTTTGCCCTCGGGATACACGCGTACCGCGGTTGGGTGCGGGTTGCGCTCGACGGGTTGGTCGTTGAAGTTAACGAACTTGGGCGAGAAAAAGACAAACAGCAGGATTAACGTCACCATTACGTCGTACTGAATGGTGCCACGTTCGTGAGACCAAAGGATAAAACTGCGGATGGTTCGCCACACCCCGCCTACAGGCGCCTGAACGGTCGCGGGTTTGTTCAACTCTGCAGAATCTGCTTTGATCGCGCGTTCCCCCTAAAAAAGATAGGTGCTGCCATTCAGGCCGGTCAAACTTCAGGAAACCTGAGCCTGGATCTGCCTACAGTGTAGATCGTTTCTGGTGCTCCAGGCGTTGCTTTCTATAGCGTTCGCGGTACCATCCGGTCGGTTCCCATGTATGGCCGTAGAGCTTCGGGCACCAACACACTCCCATCCGCCTGCTGATAATTCTCGAGGATCGCCAGCCACGTGCGACCGACGGCCAAACCGCTGCCGTTCAGCGTGTGCACAAAACTCGGCTTCTTCTTTTCCTCCTGCCGATAACGGATGTTCGCACGCCGCGCTTGAAAAGATTCGAAATTCGAGCACGAAGAGATCTCCCGGAACAACTGTTGGCCCGGAAGCCAGACTTCCAGGTCGTAGGTCTTCGCCGAAGAAAAGCTCATGTCCCCGGTAGACAAAACAACCACTCGATAGTGCAACCCAAGCTTCTGCAGAATGGTTTCTGCGTCATGGGTCAACTTTTCTAGTTGCTCGTAGGATTCCTCCGGCCGCGAAAACTTCACCAGTTCCACCTTTTGGAACTGGTGCTGGCGAATAATGCCGCGTACGTCCTTGCCGTAGGATCCTGCCTCGCTGCGGAAACAGGGTGTGTAGGCGGTGAGCGAAATAGGCAGCTTCGCGCTGTCCAGCACCTCGTCCCGAAACAGGTTCGTAACTGGCACTTCCGCCGTGGGCACGAGCCACAAATCTTTCTCTCCGTGCGGCACCCGGAAAAGATCGGCGGAAAACTTCGGCAGCTGTCCGGTGCCATACATCGACTCGGAATTGACCATGTAGGGCGGTAGCACTTCAGTGTAGCCGTGCGTTTTCGTATGAACATCCAGCATCAAGTTCGCCAGAGCGCGCTCGAGCTTAGCGCCCAGGTCCCAATAAACAGCGAAGCGTGCGCCGGTCACCTTGACCGCGCGCTCTAAGTCGAGCACCCCGAGTTGCTCGCCAAGCTCCCAGTGCGGTTTGGGCGTGAAATCAAATTTCGGAGGAGCGCCCCAACGCCGAACTTCCACGTTCTCTTCGGCCGACTTTCCCACCGGGACCGATTCGTGCGGCAGGTTGGGGATGCCGACCAGCACCTCGCTCATGCGCGCGTCATATTCCTCCGCGGCTTTTTCGAGCTCCTGGATCTGCACCCGCATGTCCTTGGCGTCGGCAATGAGTTGGCCGACGTCCTGGCCTGCCTTCTGCATCTTGGGAATTTCCGAAGACAGCCGATTCCGTTCCGCGCGGACGGTTTCCGCGGACTGAATGGCCTGTCGTCTCTGCGCATCGACGGTTCGAAAATCCTTCAGCACCGCGTCGGGGTTCATGCCGCGGTTGCGCAGCATCTGTTCAATTCTTGGAATGTTGTCGCGAACAAAGTTCAAGTCGAGCATGGAATTTACTTAATTTAAAGGAATTGTGGGGCATTTGCACGGCGAACCCATGGATTGCGATGGCTCGTTCTCCTGTCCGGACTGTGGTGAGATTCTGTTCGATCGGTGCCCGTGGGCTCCTAGCCGGACCACAATCCCCGGAACCACGGCCGGTGATTGATTTCCGTTTATTATGCGCGTGTACACTAGCAGCGCGTGCATCCCAAGCTCAGGATCGCCACATGACCCCCGATCTTCGCGTTAGCGTCGCTGGCATCGAATTCAAGAATCCGATCATCGCCGCCAGCGGCACTTTCGGCTATGGGCTTGAATTCGAGGATGTAGTTCATCTGGATCGCCTGGGGGGCTTTGTGGTGAAGGGCCTGTCGAAGGAGCCAATGATCGGCAATCCTCCGCCACGCCTGTTTGAAACCGCTGCAGGAATGCTGAACGCCATCGGCCTGCAGAACATCGGGGCCCGCGCCTTCATCGACGAAAAACTTCCCAAGCTCCGCCAACTGAAAGACGCCGTCGTAATTGCGAATGTATTCGGCTACACGCGCGAGGATTACGAGCACACCATCGAAATCCTGAACCAAGGCGAGCACATCGCCGCATACGAGCTGAATGTCTCCTGCCCGAACACTCAGCACGGCGGGATTCAGTTTGGCAGCGATCCTCGTACCCTGGATGAACTGGTAGGAACCGTGAAGCGCTTCGCCAAGAGGCCGCTGATTGTGAAATTATCGCCGAACGTTACCAGCATCGGCCAGATGGCGTACATCGCCCAGGAGGCCGGCGCCGATGCCCTTTCGCTCGTGAATACCTTCGTTGCCATGGCCATCGATGTCGAAACCCGCAAGCCGCGGATTGCCAATGTCACAGCCGGCCTTTCCGGCCCGGCCATTAAGCCGATTGCAGTGCGCATGGTTTATGAAGCCTCGAAGTCGGTTCAGATTCCTGTGATCGGGATGGGAGGGATCTCAACCGCCGCCGACGTTATCGAGTTCATGCTCGCCGGCGCCAGCGCCGTCCAGATCGGCACCGCCAGCTACTGGGACCCGCGTGCTACCGAAAAGATCGTCGGCGAGCTCGAACGCTGGTGCAAGGAACATCAGGTAGCCCGGATCGCCGAATTGACGGGGGCAGTTCAGGTTTAGGCTTCCGACCTGTCCGCCATCCCAGGTCGCGGACCGGGGCATCCAATTCCAGGAGGAAGCCTCAGCTGTTTGAGGTGAGCCAATTCTTCTTCTCGCGGCATCCAATCAGCGAAATCAAACGTACGGATCAGGGAGCGTGCTATGGCGAAAGCGACATTCGCGGCGGGCTGTTTCTGGGGAGTGGAAGCGAGTTTCCGCCAAATTCCCGGCGTGACCTCAACTCGGGTGGGATACACTGGCGGCAATTCCATCAACCCGACCTATAAGGACGTTTGCACCGACCGTACCGGCCACGCGGAAGCCGTGGAAGTGGAATTCGAACCTTCCAAGGTCAGCTACGAGCAACTGCTGAATGTGTTTTGGGAGAACCACGATCCCACACAATTGAACCGCCAAGGTCCGGACTACGGCACCCAGTACCGCTCGGCGATTTTCTTCCATTCACCCGAGCAGGAGCAATCTGCGCGCATGTCCAAGGAAACGTTGCAGAAATCCCGCCAGTTCGATCGCCCCATCGTGACGCAGATTGTTCCGGCGGTGACTTTCTATGAGGCCGAGGACTACCATCAGCAGTACCTGGAAAAGCGTGGCCTGGCCAGCTGCCACATTCGGTGACTCGCCGCCTCCTCGGTCAACCTAGACTTGGGGGGAAGATCACAATCAACAGCGCCCCGGCCAGGAAAAACGGGACCACCTGAACCGTAGGGAAACCCATGAAGTGCAGCACCAGGCCGTAAAGGGCGATCGCCTCACTGACCGCCCATGTGATCACCTGCCCGGATTTCCATTTCGCCAGGGCAGCGGAATCCTCGGGATGCGATCTCAGCGCTTGCAATGGATTGGCGACAAGAGACTTCCGCAAGAAGACAAGCACCCCCAAGTTCGCCAAGGCCCAAAGGGCGATAACCCGAAAGATCATTGGATTGGGGAGGGCAGAAGAGGGGATCCTGCTTGCGATTACGAAGTAGAGGAGAATACTGATCAGCATCGCGAACCGAACGATCTGCAGTTGACGGCGGGTAGATTCCATAAAAGAATGCGCTTACGAGCCCGTCAGCTTCATTCTCAACTCTTCCGGTAATCGTTGACGGATTTCTTCCGGCAAGCGGTCATGCACGTGGCGCGCCCCTAGCCTTGCGACATCCACCACCGTCATGGGAGCTGGCGTAGCCACTGCCACAATCAGCCAAATCAATGCGGAGAGAGCGAACCCACCCAAGGCCGCCAATTCAAGGATCAGCGTATGGCGTGGCGCAAAATGGTGAATCACGCCGAACGCCAGCAGGAAAACTCCCGCCGAGACCGATGCCAGCGCGATCAACGAGACATCAATCGTGCGATGGAGAGTTCGCCGCGACCGGCAATGCTCGCATTCAGCGAAGTGGGCCTCGTAGTCACCGCGCATCTCCGGAGCGAGGCCGGAAATGTCGTACCGCCAGCCAGCCAGAATCTTCCCCACCACGGGTTCAGCGCATGCGCTCATAGGCCAAAAAATTAGATTTCCATCGTCGGAATGATTGAGCCACGCCGGTGCCACCGAGAGCCTTGAAAACCGCTCCCAGGGTGCAACCCATCCATGACTCGTCCATTTCGACCCTTACAGCCGAATACTTCCCATGGGCGCATCCTGGGCGGCGAGCAAGATCCGGTTCTCGAGCAACGTGCGCTGCGGACCCAACGCGTCCTCGGCGGCTTTACGCGCAACTTCCGGATGGTTGTTCAGCTCAGACAGGTGCGCCAATACGATGTAAGATGCGCTCTTATCATAGTCTCTGGCGAAGAATTGGGCGAGAGATTCATTCGACAGGTGGCCGACTCGGCTCATGACCCTCTGCTTTACCGACCACGGGTAAGGTCCGACTCGCAGCATTTCCAGGTCGTGATTGGACTCGACGATCAGCACGTCGCATCTTCGCAAGTGATCACAAACACTCATCGGCAAGTAGCCCAGGTCGGTGGCGATGGCAATTTTCGCGCCCTCCGCGCGGAGCGTAAAGCCCACCGGATCGGCGGCGTCATGGGGGATTGTGAACGAGGTTACAGTTATATCGGCAATCTGAAACGAGCGCCCGGCGGAGAAGATCTCCAATTTTTGCAGCTTCGGCAGTTCCCCGGCAACATCCCGCAGCGATCGCGCCCAGGCCTGGTGCGTTGCACCGGTCATGAAAACCGGCAGGTTGAGTTTCTTCGCGAGAGTCCGTAGCCCGCTGACGTGGTCGGAGTGTTCGTGGGTGATGAGAATGGCGGACAAGCTGCGGGGATCAAGGCCGATCGATTTCAGCCTCTTGAAAGTCTCGCGACAGGAGATTCCCGCATCCACCAGGATCCGGGCTTGCGAACTTTCGATGACGGTGCTGTTTCCACGGCTGCCGCTCGCCAGCACCGAAACAGACACACCCATGTGCGGAGCATACCTTCTTCTACTGTGGAAACGGGAGTAACTTTTCGGTTAAGCCGGCTGGCTGAGCCACACGGCCGGACTATCGCGGTTCCTTCCGGTCGGGACGGAAAAGCTCATGGATGACTTTGCGGGTAAACATGCCGCAGTAAGCGCCGGCGATTCCGGTAAGAAATCCCAAGCCCGATTCCCACAACTGTGCGCGGCTGGCTGGCTCGGTGCGAAAGGCAAACGCCCAGAACCTGACGAGCGGTACGCACGCTCCCACGATCAGAGTCCACCGCCATGGGGACTTTGGTCGGAGATACCCCAGCACCATCGTCCCAACCATGACGAACAACGCCGTTGCCAGCAGGTCTTCCACCCGGATTTCAAGCAGGCCCGCGCCCAACCCCAGCAGGATCGCGAGTATATAGATGGGAAGGTCGCGCATCTTCAATATTTGTAGAAACCTTGTCCCGACTTCTTGCCCAATCTTCCTCCCTCGACCATCTTGATCAAGAGCGGACATGGCCGGTATTTCGGGTCGCCTAGTCCATCGTGCAGAACTCGCATGATGTCGAGGCAAACATCGAGCCCGATGAAGTCGGCGAGGGCCAAGGGTCCCATCGGGTGTGCCATTCCCAGCTTGAAGACCTCATCGATGGCTTGCGGGCTAGCCACACCTTCCATGACTGCAAACATGGCTTCGTTCAGGAGCGGCATCAGCACGCGATTTGATACGAATCCTGGCGCATCGTTGACTTCGACCGGCGTTTTCCCCACGGCTAAGGCAAGATCTCGGACTGTCTCGAAGGTCGCATTCGAGGTCGCCAGCCCACGAACCGCTTCCACCAGCTTCATCACCGGCACCGGATTGAAGAAATGCATGCCGATTACGTTTTCCGGGCGCCTCGTCACCGCCCCGAGTTTGGTGATCGAAATAGAAGACGTATTGGAGGAAAGAATCACCCCGGGCCGGCAAATCTCATCGAGTTCGCGGAACAGCTCTGCCTTGATTCCAAACTTTTCGGATGCGGCTTCCACCACAAAATCACAGCTGCCCAATTGTCCGCGGGTCAGGCTGGTCTTGATTCGTGCCAGAGCCGAACTCTTCTGGTCCGCGGTGATCTTGTTCTTTCCGACTTCACGATCCAGGTTCGCCGATATCGTTGCGAGCGCCCGATCGAGGATGCTTGGTTCGATGTCGCACAAAATCACTTCGTATCCGCTCCGCGCAAATACGTGCGCAATGCCGTTCCCCATCGTGCCCGCACCGACGACTCCAACTTTTTGCACCGACATAGGAGCTCCCTTAGGACAGCAAAGTCTAACATCCGCAAAGGCAAGCAATCCCTTGCGAAACTTTGTCGCTCGTCCGGTGTTTTCATTCCTAAGCTCAGGGACGACGGAAGCTGGCCGACCGCGCCCCACAGGAGGACACATGAAGAAACTATTTGGTATGGCAACCTTGGGGTTGGCGGTCGTCATCGGATCCAGCCTGGCGAGTGCCCAGGACTGGCGCTACGATCGTGACGACTACCGCTACGATCGCGGATATGGCTACGACAATCCCCGTCATGGATCGCGCGCAGCGCATGAAATTGGATTTCGCGACGGCCTTGAGGTGGCTCGCGAAGATAACTGGCACGGAAAACCTTACAATCCCAATCCTCGCGGTAAGTACGCTTGGGCTGATCGCGGCTACCGGCGTGAGTTTGGCGACCGCAACGCTTATCGCGAGCGCTACGCTGACGGATATCGCGACGGATACATGGCTGCCTTCCGCGGCTATCGCGGCTTTGAAGGCTGGAGACGCTAACCTGGTCTGGAGACCGGTTCTAGAGCCGGCTGCGTAAGATACGCAGATCGGAAGCCTGAACGTCAAAGGGGAGTAGGCCGCTGAGCTTCAGCGGCCTAAACTTTTCCCCTACTTACTCCGGAATCAAATTCTCTTCGATGGCGAGCTTCTCGCCGTCCTGAATGTTTACCACGCGATGCAGGGGACGATATCCGTTCATCGTGACGTCGATGACGTAGGTCCCGGGATTGAGATAGAAGTCAAACGGTGCGGTTTTGTCGAGCACCCGGTTATTTACCATGATCTGCGCACCTTTCGGCTGCGTCTTAACACTTACCACGCCCAAGGCCGAGTTATCGCCACGTCCGAATACTTTTCTGAAATGTCCACCCGCGGCTTTGATTTCATCTGTGCTGCCCAGCTTCGTCAGGTCCAGATTCAGGGCAGAAGTTTGGCCGAGCTCAACATTGAGGTTGCTGCTTGATTCCAGGTATCCATAGCGACGAATGGTGATCGAGTGCTTGCCCGGCTTGTCGAGGATGATTTGTGACGGTGTCAACTTTCCTGTGTCCTTGCCATCGATGACGATGGCCGCTCCGGCAGGATTGCTCGAAACCGAAACCATTGCCGTTAACTGCGAAAGTTGCAGCGACACAGATGAATTGCCGCCCGACTCGAGAGATACCGTGCGGCTTACTTGCCCAAAGCCGGCTTTGCTCGCGGCTACCAAATGCTGTCCCGGAGCAATTCCCGTCAGCGTGCAAGGCGTTTGACATAAAGCAGAGCCGTCGAAGCTAATCTCGGCGCCTTCTGGGGCCGAGTTCACGCTTAACTGCGCTTGCAGGACGGCGGCGGAACGGCCTTTGCCTTTCCGTCCTCGCGCAGGCGGGGCGGACCTGGGCCGTGGTTCCGCGGGGGCCTCCGCGGCTTGCTGCGGTTCAGCGGGCGCTGCCTGCTGGGCATCCGGCGCGGGCGTCTGCACAGGCTGCGGGCTTTGAGATTCCTGATTTGCAGGCTGCGAGGGGGTAGGCTGCGGGGTTGAAGGCTGCGGGGTGGTCGCTTGCAGAGTAGCGGGTTGAACCACCGCGCTCGCTTCTCCGATAGAATCGCGGTCCTGAAAGTAGTTATAGATCCGGAAGCCACCCACACAGATCCCAATCACGGCAACCGCTGCTCCGATCCCATAGACGTAAAGCTTCGGTGGCGTCTTCCGGATTTCACGAACGGCCCTCTGAGCAACCTCGCGGACTTGCACCTTGGACTTCTCCGCATCGATTTTTCGGAATGCTGGTGCCGGCAGAGGTTCTGGAGCTGCCGCTTCGACGGAAGCCTCCGGTGGCGGTGTGGCTTCGACAATCCGGACTTCCTCGAGCGGGGGAAGCTCGCTCACTTCAGAGAAGCTCTTTGAAGCAGACGCAGTCTCAGCCGTCCCGTCCGCCATCAGCGGATCGACGGCAAACGCTGGTTTCTCTTCCACTTCAGCTGCAACCGAGGCAGTGGTCTTCGGAAGGCTAGGGCTGGTTCCTGATTTCGCATTTGCCATTGCGGATGCAGCCGCAGCCGCGTTTGCCTTGGGTGCTTCCTTCGGCGGCGCTTTCATCGCGGCCGCCGCGTTTCCTCCGGCTACTGCGACCTGCTTTGCCACTAAGCCGCCAGCCTGCTTGCACTGTTCGAGCTCACGAACCAGTTCTTGCCCCGACTGACAGCGCTCGTCGGGATTTTTCGCCAGCGCCTTCATGATCAGTTCACTTAGCGAGGGATTGATGTTGCCCTTCAGGCGGTGGGGTAAGGGCGGGGTGGCCTCGAGAATTGCCGCCCGGAGCTCCTCGGCAGTATTTCCCGTAAACGCCTTTTGCTCGGTCGCCATTTCATAGAGAACGGCTCCCAAACTGAAGATCGCGGAGCGGTGGTCCAAGGCTTCGCCCCTCAATTGCTCGGGCGAGAAATAATGCGTCACTTCAGGAAGGGATTCCGACAGAACCGCAGTCGCGTTCATGCTCGATATCCCAAATCCTAAAACCTTCACCAATCCGTCCCACTGCACCATAATCTTTGCCGGTTCGAGCGAATGGTGAACGACTTGGTGAACGTGCGCATGGTCCAGTGCCTGACAAACCTGCCGCGCGATGTCTTGCAGGTCCCAAATAGAAAAACCTTCGTGTCGCGCCAACGTCGTAGCGACCGAATTTCCCTGAATGTATTCCGCGGCTGCCAGCAGCAGGTTCTCCTCATCGCCTACTCCGTAGAGACCGGCAATGTTGTGGCTGCTGAGGGACTTTGCGCGCTCTGATTCCTCGAAGACCGATTTCGCCAACGCGGAACGATCCCTCACCTTGTCGAGGCTCACGACTTTTAAGGCAACGGTCTGTTGCGCATCTCCGTCATTCGCCTTGTAAACCATCGCAAAGGGAGACTGTGCGAGCAGGCTGACGATTTCGAAACGGCCAATTTTTTCCGTCATTGTCATTTCCGCGTGGCACGGCGTGTTCGCCGCAGCGAGAGACCTTTTGGAATGATAAGTTTTAGCCTGCTCGGAGCGGGAATTACGGAAGTACCCTGCCGCTAACTTCTCTCCCTACCTAGGCTTGCAGAGGAGTTGCCCGAGCGCGCCGGGACAGGGCCGGGAGAGAGAGAATCTGGCACGCTACGATCCCGTCCGCGGCCAGGCTGAAACCGGCTCCGCGGCCGTGCTCGTACTGGCTGAAACTTTCGCAAAGCCGGCTCCGTACCCTTGTTGGGACCGGTGTGTCCGGACCCACGTGACAAATGTCAGCCATCCCCCTTGACGATCTGCACTTCCCCGATTTTCTCCCTTACGCGAGACTGTCGCTGGTTGTTGGGAAATCGTTTATGTTCTATGCTGGATGCCTGCCTCCCAGGCTGCTTTCTGAACGTACTCTGAGCTTTCCCGGAGTTCGCCCATGACTCTAGCTCGTTTTGTCCGCAAGAACGCGTTTCGCAACAAGCGCCGCACCCTGCTTACGGTGGGGAGCATGGCCTTCTCCCTTCTGCTGCTCTCATTCTTGATGTGCGTGTGGAGGGCGTTTTACGTTGACCAGGGGAGCGCTGAATCAGCCCAAAGGCTCATCGTTCGCCACAAAGTATCACTGGCAAACTTCATCCCCGGGTACTATCGCGAGAAGATCAGAACCGTACCGGGGGTTGTGCATGTGGTTCAGGTGAATTGGTTCCAGGGCATTTACCGGGACCAAAAGCCAGAAAACTTCTTTGCGCGATTTGGTACCGATCCAGAAGAGTTCTTCGCCACCTACAAGGAGCTGTCGATTCCTGCCGATCAAGAAGAGGCGTGGAAGAAAGACCAGGCTGGTGCGGTCGCGGACAAGGCCTTGGCGAATAAGTATGGATGGAAACTCGGGGACCGAATTGTCATTCAGGGCGATATTTACCCGGTCAAGCTTGAGCTCACATTGCGCGGAATCTTTACGGCTTCGGTTCCGAACAACGCCCTGTATTTCCACTGGAAGTATGTGGAAGAAGGCGTGCCGTTTGCCAAGGGACATGCCGGAACTTTTGGAATTCTGGTTGATTCGCCCGCACACGTAAATGCCGTCGCATCGGCTGTCGATCAGATGTTTGCAAACGCTCCCGAACCCACAAAGACTGAAACCGAAAAGGCTTTTCAGCTCGGGTTCATTTCGATGCTCGGGAACGTCAAGGCATTCATTCTTGTAATTTCACTGGCTGCGGTTTTCACGATCCTGCTGGTGACGGGAAACACCATGGCAATGTCCATCCGCGAGCGAACGCGTGAGGTGGCTGTGCTCAAAACTCTGGGCTTCCGGCGCGAAACGATCTTGGGCCTTTTTGTGGGCGAGGCAATCGCAATTGCCCTGGTCGGAGGAATCGTTGGGAGCCTCATCGCCATTCTCCTTCTGAAGGGTGCGTCGCAAGCTCCACAGATGGGGCCCCTGTTCTCGGTGGCGGCGCGTGAGTGGAGGTTCATTGCACCCGTAGTGTGGCTCGTCGCCGGCGTGGCGGGCTTGCTGAGCTCGGCAATTCCGGCGTACGGCGCCTCGAGAAAGGGCATTGTCGACGGTCTTCGTCACATTGGCTGAGGCAAATTTATGGCAATACCGATCAGTTACAACGTCCGCAACATGGTTTTGCGCAAAGGCTTGACCCTCATGACCGCCATGGGGATCGCTCTCACGGTCATGACCGCGGTGTTCCTGATGATGCTGCTGGCGGGAATGAAAAAAGCCTTCGTAAAGAGCGGCGACCCGCTCAACGTACTGGTCATGCGCAAAGGTTCAACCTCGGAGCTTGCCGGTGGATTCACCAAGGATAAACTTCCCATTCTGACCGCCCTGCCGGGCATCGCCAAGGGCAGCAGCGGCGACCCGCTCGTCTCGGGCGAATGGGTCGTAATCGTGAACCTGCCGAGAAAAGATGGGACCGGAGATACGAACGTCACGCTTCGCGGCATGGGTGCGAATGGTTTGGAATTGCGCAAGAATGTGAAATTAATCGCCGGCAGCTGGTTCGGCGCGGGTCAGCATGAGATTGTGGTGAGCCAGTCCATCCACAGCCGGTTTGCGCACACCGGCGTCGGTGACATGCTCGATTTCGGAAAAGGGCAATGGAAGGTTACCGGCATCTTTGACGGCGGAGGTACGGCCGCCGATTCCGAGATGTGGGGTGACGTGAACCAGGTCGCAGATCAATTCAATCGCCAAAACGCTCTTGGTTCGGCCTATCTTCACGCGACCGATCCCCTGGCGGCCGATACTCTAAAACATCGTGTCGCCGACGATCAGCGACTACAGCTCGAGGGCATGCTGGAGACGGAGTACTACGATAAGCAAACCAGCTCGGGCGCTCCCATCCGTTTCATGGGGTACATCGTTGGTTTGACTATGGCGATCGGGTCCATCTTTGCCGCAACCAATACGATGTACGCTGCGGTCGCCTATCGATCGAGAGAAATTGCGACGTTGCGCGTCATCGGTTTCCGCCGCGGCAGCATTCTGCTCTCGTTTATTTTTGAGTCGGTCCTGTTGGCCCTTCTCGGTGCTGCGGTGGGCATTATCCTGATGCTGCCGTTCAATGGAATGAGCACCGGCACATCGAACGCAGTTACCTTCAGCGAAGTCGTATTCAAAATGCAGATAACATTTGCGGTGGTTTTGTACGCCACGATTTTTGCGCTGGTCATGGGACTGATCGGGGGAGTGGCTCCGGCCTGGGGGGCAGCGCGGCGTGATATTTTGGCGGCTTTGAGAGATTAACAATTCATGTCTATTGATACCAAGCACCGAGACCTGGAAGGCTTGCGAATCGATCGCACGGCCCTGCCGGAAGAATCGAGCACTACCAAATGGTCGCGTAAGTTCATCATCGCGGCGGTGGGCTTGGTGGCCCTGCTCGGGTTGGGAACCTTTGCGTACCGCTACCTGTTCACTCCGGCCCCCGAGGTCGAAGTTGTCAGGGCAGCGGCTGAAGGAGGCAGTGACATCGCAGGCAGTGTGGTGCTGACGGCGACCGGATATGTGGTTCCTCATCACAAGATCAACGTGAACTCAAAAGTGACCGGCCGGGTGAAGTGGATCGGAGTCGAGAAGGGCGACAAGGTCAAAGAAGGCCAAGTCCTGGTGAAGCTGGAGGACGATGAGTTTCGCGCACAATACCACCAGGCGCGCGGCTCCGCGGATGCCGCGGTGGCATTTTATGATGAGTTACAACATGGCTCGCGACCTGAGGAAATTTCTCAGGCCCAGCACAATCTCGATGAGGCCAGAGCTACCCTGGCGAACGACAAATTGACGCTTGACCGCAACCGGCAGCTGTTCAGCCAGGGTGTGGTCTCAAAACAAGCCCTCGACGATTCAACTGCCCGGTTTGAGTCCGACCAGCAGCGGGTCAATTCCCTGGAGAAAGTCTTCCAGCTTTCGAAGATTGGTCCGCGGCAGGAAGAGATCGCGCGGGCACGAGGCCAGCTGGCGCAGGCAGAGGGCCAGGCGGCGTATGCGAAGTCATTGTTGGATGCCACGGTCATTCGCGCTCCGGTCAGTGGAACGATTCTCGAACGGACGGCAGAAAAAGGTGAATTGATCACCGCGCAGTTTGCCAGTTCGGCGGAGGGTGGTCCGCAGGGCTCGGTGGTTTCTCTCGCTGACCTGAACGACATTCAGGCAGACCTCGATGTCGCGCAGGACGACTTTGCCAAACTTACGCCCCATCAGAAGGCGATTGTGACCGTCGATGCATTCCCCGACCTCAAATGGGACGGGGTGATCGCCGAGGTTTCTCCGGAAGCGAACCGGCAGAAAGCGACAGTTGAGGTAAAGGTGCAGATCCTGAACCCCGACGCCCACCTCCGCCCCGAGATGAACACCACCGTGCGCTTTCTTGCCGACGAGAACAAAGGTGAAACGACCCGGCAGGCAGTGGGTGCATTCGTTCCGAGCGCAGCCATTCGCGACGCCGACGGCAAGAAATTTGTTTTCATCGCGCTTAATGGCAAGGTCCTAAAGCGTGAAGTAAAAGTGCTTTCGCAGCGCAGCGCTGGCGCCTTGGTGAGCGGACTCAATGGGGGAGAGAGCGTGGTTACGACCGCACCTGAGGGTTTGAAGGACGGAGATAAAATCAAGATTAAGGGACAGTCATGAGCACAGCTACATTTGCAAACGTGAGTACGGGCACGAAACTGGTTCAAGCAAAGAGCGTCAGCAAGATTTTCAAGCGCGATGCCTTTCAGGTGACCGCCCTGGACAAGGTCTCCATTGAAATTGCTGGAGGCGATTTTATCGCCCTCATGGGCCCATCCGGCTCAGGCAAGACGACCCTGCTCAACATGATCGCTGCGATCGACCGACCCACCGCTGGGGAACTTCTGGTCTTGGGAAAGAACATCTTTTCCCTCAGTGACGCGCAGGCCGCCAAGTGGCGCAATGAGCACATCGGCTACGTATTCCAGACGTTTAACCTGATTCCTGTGCTGACCGCGTTCGAGAACGTTGAGTTGCCGCTGCTGCTTACAAAATTGAATGCGAAGCAGCGCCGCGATCATGTCCTGACGGCGTTGAAGCTGGTGGGATTAGAGGAGCGGGTTCACCACCTGCCTAAGCAGCTTTCCGGCGGCCAGGAACAACGTGTCGCCATTGCCCGCGCCATCGTCAGCGATCCAACACTCTTGCTTGCCGACGAACCCACCGGCGACCTCGACAGTCATTCTGCGACGGAAGTATTGGAGATCCTCAAGCGACTCAACCAGGACTTTCACAAGACCGTCGTGATGGTGACCCACGATCCACATGCGGCTTCTTATGCGCACGTGACTCGGCATCTCGAGAAAGGCATGTTGCTTCCGGCGTAAGAACATTGAGGCCGCTATGACTCGGGGCTCACGCTCCCCGAGCAGCGGCCTTTTGCTTTTTGTGCTGGAATGACTATCGGACCTCGATTCGAATACACCATGCCTAGGCGCCCCTCCACGCTCGCCTAACGCACTCTGCCTACGACGCCGATTGGGCTTTATCGTCGACGGTGGACCCTGCAGTCTGATGCGAACCTCTGGCGCCACTCACTAGAGATTTGCTTGACCAGAGCATAATGAAGTGATCGCATGACACTCTGGACCCGAGCGGTGCTCAAATCGGTCTTTGTGCCCGGTGGCATCATGCTGGCGGTTGCCGTCTTCCTGTATCACCAGCCCTGGCTTCCTCTCTCGGCTGCGGGCTTGAATTTTTTTTATTACGCCGTGTTTGTTGCCGCTCTGGCGCTCTCCTTGCGATTCCGTTCTTTACGCATCGTCCTGGGCTCGCTGGTGCTGATGCTGGCCCACTATGCGCTCAAAGAGAAGGGCCCGGATCTTCATCTGGGGCAGGGCAGGATGGCTTTTGAAGCAATAGCCCTGCTGGTCCCGTTGGATTTCATTCTGCTGACCTTCATCCCGGAGCGGAACCTCAAGCGCGAGCACTTCGTTGGGATCGCGGCGGTCTTGTTTTTTCAGTTCACCTTTGTCGCTGTCTTTGCGCGTCCGGATCAGGCGGAAAACTCTTTGGTGCACCTCTCGTTTCTGCACGGCTACTCTCTACGCTTGCCGCAACCTGCGCTCTTGATGTTCGTTGTTGCCATGGGAACTTTGCTGTGGCGGGTTTTACGCTTTGGAAAAGCCATCGATCACGGGATGTTTTGGTCGCTACTCGCGGTGTGCATCGGCCTTGAAGTAGGAGGGGTGTCCGGGCGCGTCACCCCCTACTTCGCAATTTCCGGCCTGATTCTCGCCAGCTCGATCGTCGAAAGCTCGTACTCGCTGGCTTATCGCGACGAACTTACCGGCCTTCATTCGCGCCGTGCCTTCAATGACGCCACCTCCGGCATGAAGCATCCGTATGCTTTAGCCGTAGTCGATATCGATCACTTCAAGAGCATCAATGACACCTATGGCCACGACACCGGGGACCAGGTGCTCCGGTTGGTGGCCGCACGGCTTGCGAGTGTGACCGGCGGTGGGAATGCCTACCGGGTTGGAGGAGAAGAGTTCACAATTCTTTTCCCCGGCAGGAATGCCGAAGAGATTTTTCAGCATCTCGAATTGCTTCGCATGAATATTGAGAGCTGCTCATTCCGCCTCCGCCGGGGTGAGGATCGGCGAAAGGCCCCGCGCGAGGGGGAACGTCGGGCCGCAGGCAAAGCGAAAACCACCCGGCGGGTCAACTCAGGAGCGCTCTCAGTCACGGTAAGCATTGGAATTGCGGAATCCCGCCCGCGGCGAGCTATCGAGCACGTGATCGAGCTGGCCGACAAAGCCCTCTACACCGCCAAGCAGAGTGGAAGGAATCGTATCGAAGTAGTAAGCGGAGAACGAAAAGACAAAAAGGCAAAAAGCTCAACCCCGCAAACAAGCTAATCGGATGCGGCTGACTTGCGCGTTCGCTCGAGCGCCAGCTCGAGGATGGACTTGATCAATTCTGTATAAGTGCGTCCTGATTTTCTGCCCGCCATCGCGAACTCGTGCTTGCTGGACAGCCACGGATTGGGGTTGGCCTCAATGACGTAGACTTCCCCCTCAGTTGTCAGCCGCATATCGATTCGTCCATAGTCCCGCAACTTGACTGCTCGGTAGGCTGCAACCGCCGTCTCTGACAACTTCTGCGTTGTGGCTTCATCCAGATCTTCGACGACTCGCGATTTTGTCAGCTTGTAGGCCTCAGAATCCCGCTCAAACTTCACATCACGGCTGGCAATCCGGGGTACGCCTTCAGGGAGCTGTGATAAATCAAGCTCAACCAGCGGCAAGACCTCAGTGCGCTCGTAGCTTCCTAGGATAGCTGCATAGATCTCGCGGCCTTCAATGTACTCCTCGATCAGCGCCGGAGAATCAAATTCGTTTTGCACGTACTGTACGCGCTCCATTAGCTCTTTAACGCCATTCACCACCGCCGCGGCATCGATCCCGATTGATCCATCCTCGAGCTGTGGCTTTACGATGAGCGGAAACTTTACGTCATGTGCGTGATCGATGTTCCCCCGGTATGCGGTGGCAAAGTATGGCGTCCGGATTCCGTGAAAGTGAAACATTTTTTTGGCGGTTGCCTTGTCCTGCGCGAGAAAATGCGCATGGGGCCCGGCTCCCGTATAGGGGAGTCCAATCAGGTCCATATAGGCGGCAACGTTCATCTCTTTGGTGTCGTCGCCCGCGTAAGACTCCGTGAGGTTAAAGGCCAGGTCCGCGCCGCATTTGGCCAAGCCATGCAGAGACTGCGGGCGGCCATCGAGGACGTAGTAAAACGGTTCGTGCCCGAGTTTTGCCAGCGCGTCGGTGATCTCCTCGCGGTCTTCTTTCTCCTTGCGCTTGCGCCCCGACTCCGCCGCCTTTTCCGACTCGGCCACTTCTTCTTCGCCCCAGACGTCGTAGAGCACGGCGATTTTCATTTTGTCTGCCATGGTTGTTCTATGCTTGAAACGACTTGCTGCGCGCCAGATGGTTCATCACCAGCGTAGTCGCAAACACCGTAAATTCCGATAGATGTTCTGATTCTCGGTTGCGGTCAACCGAGAGTCCCATTTCCGCACTGCGTTTCTGGATCGATTCGATGAGCTTTCGAATAAATGGCCGTTGCATTGCTGTCCAACTCGCAATCTGATCCACCAATCCTTTGCGATGGCGCTCGACGAACTTCTCCGCCGGCTCGGCGCTTTTCTTTTTTCGGGGAGTGTTGAACATAGCCGCGAGATCAGCGTCCAGATTTGCTTCAAACAGCGGAATCTGTTCGGTCGAATGTCGATAAAACTCCCCGACCGTTATTTCCATGTCCGCAACGGTAATATCTGGCGTCCCGCGTTTGCGCAGTGGATCAACGTTTCCCAACTCGCGCGCGATTCTTTCCATGTACTGCAACTTCGCCAGGGCGCCCCATCCGCGATATTTCTTCCGCCAGCCGGATCGAGGCGTCATCCACACGGCGAACGTTTCGGCGAAGTCTTCATCAGGATGTTTCTGCGCATACCACCCCGGCAAGTATCGAACGTAATCTTTCGAGAACAGTACCGGGCGATAGTTCTCGCGATAAGGACGCCGATATGGCCCAAACAGCTGCTTCCATTCTGGCGTACGATGCAGCCGGTACGCATAATTGAACGCGTGCCCAGCCTCATGTCGGAGGTACTTCATGATCTCGCGGCGGTCTTCGAGATCATTGTGCTCAGCCTCAATCTGTGCCAGGTCCTTCCGTGCCAGGTAAAACGGAATGCCGATGACCGGCTCTCCAGACGGGCAGCCCCACTCATCCGTCAAATAGCATTGCGGCTTGAACTTCTTGATCTTCTTTTCTTCCAGCTCGCGATGAAGTTGCTGGACGAATTTTTCAACCTCCGATCCTTCCAGCTTCAAGCCGAGGTCGCAGATCCGGGTGTTCACTACGGGAACCGGTTCTTGAGACTTCTCTTGGGTCGTGCTGGCAGCCCCCGGCGGCGACGCAGGGTTTTCTCGCTCGATCGTGTCCATCCCTAAAGAAAGTTTAGTGCAAGCTGATTGGTTACAGCAGAAAGAATGAGATAGGGACAGTACTGACGATAGTCTTGCTCTGAACCGGAAGCTTGTGTTAGTCGGGTAAGCCGAGGCGCCGGGCGAGGTCAAACCTTGGGTCCATCCGTAGTCCTTTCACGATTTCGGCTTGTTCCCCGGCTTTCCCCAATCCTTGTAAAGCTGGACGATCCACCGATGGGCAAGTTGCAGGTGATAGCGATCGGGGAGGCCGATGCGGCCTTTGCGCGCCACCATCCCGTGGTACCCTCCGAGCAGCAGCGGTTCGGCTTCAGCATATTTCTTCTGACCAGCCAAGCTGGCGCCCAACAGGCTCTCGGCACGGAACGGCTGCCAGCCATCTGGCTCCTTCCTTAGGCCGGTCTCCATTGCCTCGCGCGCCAGCGGCTCACTAAGGGCGAATTTCCCCTGCGAGACGTAGGCCAGCGCCAGGTCGGCGGCCGAAGCCATCGTATCCGGGTCTTCCGATCCCAGGACGTGCCGTCGCCCGGCCAGGGCTTGACGGGTATACTCTTGCGCCATGGCGTAATTGCCCTTGCGCTGGTACATGCCAGCAAAATCCGACATGTAGAGCAGGGTATCTGGGTGCTCAGGACCCTCGACCCGCCTAGCGGTGTCCAGGGCTTGATTGAAAAGCGCCTCGGCTTGCGCATACTTGCCTTCTTCTGCGTAGTCATCCGCCAGATTGTTCATAGAGGTCACTGTGGAGGAATGTTCCGCCCCCAGCAAACGACGCCTGGCCTGCAGAACCTCGGTATCGAGCACCTCGGCCTGCGCGTATTTTCCGTCTTCGCTGTAGATCACGGCCAGGTTGTTCATGGATGCCAACGTGTCGGGATGTTCAGGACCCAAGACTCGGCGTTGAACTTCCAAAACCTGATTGTCGAGGGTCTCGGCCTGCGCGAACTTGCCCTCGTGGTGGTAGACGATGGCCATAAGGATCATGGAGGACAGCGTTTGGTGATGCTCAGGACCTAAGACTCTGCGCCGAACTTCCAGAACCTGATTGCCGAGCACCTCAGCCTGAGCATACTTGCCCTCTTGATAGTAGAGGTCGGCCAAATCGCCAATCGATATCAGCGTTTCCGGATGCTCCGGTCCTAGCACGCGACGCTTGACGTCTAGAGCCTGATTGTCGAGCGTCTCGGCTTGTGCGTACTTGCCTTCATAGCTATAGGCCTCAGCCAAGTTGCTAATGGACATCAGCGTTTCGGGATGGTCAGGGCCGAGCACGCGGCGACGGATTTCGAGGGTCTGACTGTCGAGTGCCTCGGCCTGCGCGTATTTACCTTCTTCAATGTAGAGCACCGCCAGATTGTTCATAGAAGACAGCGTGTCGCGATGCTCCGGACCCAGCACGCGGCGTCGGCTTGTCAGAGTCTGAGTGAGCAGCGCCTCAGCTTCCGGATATTTGCCCTGGAGTTTGGCGGTCCACCCCAGCAGGTTCTTCGTGTGGAGAGTCTTCGGATTTTCCTCGCCCAGGAGACGACGCTGCAATTCCAGCGCCCGTTCCAGTTGCTTGCGTGCCTCTGGATATAACCCGAGTTCCTGGTAAGTCTGGCCGATTGTGGTCCGAATGGCGGCCTCCACCGCGGGTTGCCGGACGAACTTGCCCTCGATACGTTGAGCAGCACGGTCGAGCGCGGTTCGTACTTTCAGGTCTGGATCCGGGTTAGTGCCCGGCGCTGATTGCCGGGCGGCACTAGCCTGCGCCAGCAGATCATTCTGTAAGAAATCATTCACCGCTTCTGCCACGGCCGCTTCCCGGTTCGCAGCCGTCGCTTCCTTGCTCGCGCGGATACTCTGCCGGATGCTGATGACAGCCGCCGCAATCAGCACCAGGGCAACAACACCTGCGGTGACCAGACTTCCCCGGTTCCGCCGTACAAACTTTGCCGTGCGATAGGTGAAGCTGTCGGGCCGGGCGCGAATCGGTTCGTGCTTCAGATAACGCTGAAGATCATCTCCGAGAGCGGTCACCGAGCCGTAACGCTCGGCTGGATTTTTTTTCAGCGCCTTGGCGAGAATTGTGTCCAGATCTCCGCGAAGCTGGCGGCACAGCTTTTCGGGAGTGCTCGCTCGATTTTCTGCCACAGTTCTGCTGTCGGTGGCTGCAATTACGTAGGATCCCTTGGCCGGATCGATATCTACAATGGCCTTAAACAAACCCGCCGGAGAATGCGCATCCGGACCCGCTGGATGTTGCCCAACCAGCAGCAGATAGAGCAGGACACCGAGTGCGTAGATGTCCGTCGCGGTCGTAACTCCCCCGCCAGTGATCTGTTCGGGCGCTGCAAACTGTGGGGTCAGAGCGCCACCACCTTCAACTGTGAGCAGAGTTTCCGGGCCTGTGCCGTTGTCGTACTCGAGCAGCTTGGCAATACCAAAATCCAGAAGTTTGACTTGGCCATCGTTCCGGGCCAGCACGTTTGAAGGCTTAATGTCTCGATGGACGATCAAGTTTGAATGCGCCTGAGCTACGGCGCTTAGAATATTGAGAAAGAGCTGCAGTCGAGCTTCCAAGTCGAGCTTGTGCTTGTCGCAGTAGACGTCAATTTTCTCTCCGTGAACATATTCGAGGACAAGGTAGGGATCTCCCCTCGGCGTGACGCCCGCATCGATCAGTTCCGCAATGTGCGGATGTGCGAGCTGCCCGAGAATTTTGCCTTCGCGTTTGAAACGCTCAGCCGTTCCCGCCGCGGCAAGAGAAAAATGCAGGAACTTAATCGCTACTCGCCGCTCGAAACGCCCGTCGCTGCGCTCCGCCAGCCACACGCTCCCCATGCCGCCCTGACCGATCGGAGAAATGATCCGGTAAGAGCCAACGTTTTGACCTGCCAAGGAATTGTGGTCTTCGACTACAGCCGGCGCTCGTTCGAGGAAGTGCTCCTGCGCAAGCCGGTCATGTTCGTCCAGCAGTTTTTTCACGACTCCAGCAAGCTCAGGATGGCTTGCGCGAAAATCTTCCAGCCAACGCACCCGATCTTCTACGTCGAGCGACAATGCTTCATCCAGATAAGGGCTCACCTCCCGCCAACGATCCGGGCGTAGCGTCGACATGGTAGACTCATCCCTCCAGATCCGCGGAGATTTTTTCGTGCAGGTAGATGCGGGCTTTCTCCCACTGCCGTTGCGCTGTACGCTCTGAGATGCCCCGCATCGCAGCTATCTCCGTAAAGGTAAATCCGCAGAAAAACTTCAAATCAACAATTTCGGAAAGTGACGGCTCAACTTTCGCCAGTTCGTCAAGCGCCTCGCCGATCTGCTCCAGCTCTTGATTGCCTGCGCGTTCCTCCAGATCTGAACCAGCGGAAGTAATGTGAAACTGGCCCCCGCGTTTCAGTGCGCTGCGGCTGCGCGCGTGATCGATGATCAGACCTCGCATTACACGCGAAGCGTAAGCCATGAACTTGGCTCGATCCGGGAACGACGCTCCGTCCTTACCCGCGATTTCGATGTAGGTTTCGTGCAGCAGAGTAGTGGCGCCCAAAGTGGGCACGCTCCCTCGTCGCGAAATTTCACGTTTCGCAATCCGGTGCAACTCGGAGTAAAGAGCACTGAATAGAGCGTCGGTGGCAGATTCATCTCCGCGCTCCTTGGCTTGGATAAGTAGAGAGACGGTTGATTCCACGGTCTGCTCTCTCCTTAGCGTGCTGGAATCGTGCTCTTATTGTAGAAACATAGTCAAGCTCAAGTTTCTGTCAGCGCTGAGGCATGCGAACGACTATTTCAGGAGCCAAACTGGGTGCCAATCCAACTGAGATAAATGCGAAGGCTGAGCTGGCCTGCCATGTAGCAGTTGGAGAAGAACACCGGATAATCGGTCACTTGATGAGGGACTGCCGGTTTTTAGAGAGCCGGATCGATTTTTCCGAGTTCAAGTAGGAACTTTCCATCGTCTCGTTCCGCCAAGCACGCGACGGGTGACCGACCATGGAAGAACCGAATTCTGGCGTCCGGAGGACTACGGCAAGCTTATGACGTGGCATGTCCGGATGGCTGTTTGTCAAGGATACGAATGAACGGAACGGCATCAACACCAATTTCGAAAATCGCGATGGGTCGATCCGGCGAGAGTCTCGGCAGCTTCCCTGCTGCAATGTCGGTCAATATTGCCTCTATATCCTTCGGCAGTGCGACCTGCATAGCGACGTTATTCGCTGCCGCCTCAAGCAAAGTCGCTTCAAACTTCAAAACCTCCTCGAGTCCGGGAACCGAAACCGGATTGGTATCCAAAAAGCGTCGAAAATTGAGAGCTTCATCGGTTGGAAAGGCGGCTGGAAGTGTGCTTGCGATGTAGCGATCGATGAGAACGCGGAGGGCCGTCTCGCCAAGCCCGAGTAGAAGCAAACGAGTGGTATTTTCAAGCATTTCCGCAAGCGTCCCAGCCCGGAAAGCAGACACCAAGCGCCCATATAGAGAAAAACTTTGTATGTCCTCCGCTCTCACTTCCATTTCTTCGAAGGAATTCTCCGGTCGCTCTTCTGCCGGAAGCATTCGCTCCGCAATGAGACGTTCCCAACTCGCCGGCGTTGGTGTGTCATGTACCTTGAACGCCGGCTCTGCGGCGGGCCTCGGCGTCGCAGGCGCGCCTTTCATTCTTACGTCCCACAACTCATGAAGTGTTTCCATTTCCCGCAGAAACGCCGCTGGACCAAAACTAGCCGCACGGTCCGCGGCAATTTCGAAAACGATGGCCCCGAGATTGGGAAGGCTTGCTACGGTTTCTGCGGCAATCGATACCAACTCAGGATCAATTCTCCCAGAATGTGCGTCCAGCCAATGGCCGTGCGCAAACTCGATGCCCGCCAGATGCACTTCCCAAACGCGTTCGAGAGGAAGTTTGGCCAAGACGTCCCCGATCTTGGCGCGGCCGTTACGGTCATTTACCCATAAATTGGTTAGGTCGAGCAAAATGCCGCAATCTGCGGTCTCGGCGATGGCCGAGAAAAACTCGCCATCCGGCAACTCGAAGTCGCGAGAGAAAAAATAATTTACGCCGGTCTCGAATGCGAAGGGCCGGCCTAATACAGCCTGGCGATTCCTGATATTTTGCGCGGCAAGCGTTATCTGCTTCTCCGTTTGCAGAGGCGGCATGAGAAAACCACAATTTCGGCTGCCGCGCGCGCCTCTTACATCAAGGATGCTCAGGTGTTCGCTCACCCACGGACATGCGAGCTCCTCGCTCCATAAGCGGAACTCGCCAATATGCCGTTCTTGATCACAAAACGTTCCCGCGACGGGATAACCGACACCATGCGCGAGAAACTGCTGCGGGAGAGCGCACACCCAACGTAACTCTCCCCGGCTGCCACGCGGCACCGAGTCAGACGCCGCAGCCTTCGTCCACAACGTTTGCGGCTCAATCTCGGCAACCTTAATCAGGTCGGCGTTCGATCTGAATAGCCCGTCAAGAGATCGAAGATAAATCGCGCCGGGGCCTAGCCGGGGAGGTTGAAAAGCCATGGACGACCTCAGCGGCCAATCTCGTTAACCTGAAAACCCTTGTCCACGACCAGGCTGAGGTTAGCTGGATCAACTATGTTCTCGAAACTGATTTTGAAGCCCGAGAAGCAACCGGTGTGCCCCGCTTTTGTAAGCACCGAAGCCAGTACCTTCTGGCATTGATCCAAGTTTAATTTGTCATGTACGTGAACTGTAATGTTTCTTGACATCTTCCACCTCGCAAGAAATTTTATTCGGCTCTAGAGTTACCCTTCGGAATGAATAGTGAAACTGAGGCCGGAACGTTTCAATTTTTTCAACGAAACATTTTTAGCGATTTCTAAATTCATATTCGCTAAATCAGCTCCCCACGGCTGTGCTCCCTGGAAGACAAAGAAAACAAATAAATTATCTTTCTGAGGTAGAACCTTCTTGGGTGCGCACAACGTGAAGATGCCAACGGCACTATGGACCTTTCGGCGGTTCTCACGCCGCACTTTGACAAGGACGCCGGAAAACGGGCCTGCTGGGAGCATTTATATCGTTAGGGCAATCCGGAAATGTCGCGAAAGCAATCTTACCCTTTGAGCACTTCGTTCCTGAGTGGGCGTGGGTTCAATGCGTTTCCGAACTGAGGCTGGAGTCGAACGGAATACGGCCCATGGCCATCTCCGCGCGCGATCCCCACGCAGCGACCGCTACTCGGCTGCTAAACCGTCGCATCGTCGGCAATCGGGAAACTGAGAGTTAACACTAACGGGGCTTTAGATCTCCTAATTTGCCCGATTTGCCGCTTGCCAAACTCCTCAACGCACACCCCGATTGGACCCGCGCTCCAGTAGCAATTGCGATATTGCCTTCTTGCCGCAGTTCATTGCGCGCTGAAAAGGCGTGTTGCCTTTCCGGTCTCGCGCATTCACGTCTGCACCGGAGTCGAGCAACGCGCGTGCGATCGCCACGTGTCCCCTCCGAGCTGCCATGTGAAGAGCGGTTGCCCGCGTGATGCCGCCACTGGCGTTGACGTCCGCACCGGCCCGCACGAGCGTGCGCACCATGCCGGGGCCTGCTTCTGAGCCGCATTCATTCGCGACGCAATACAGGGGAGTGTGTTTGCCGCGACCCAGGACATCTGGTTCGACACCGAGCCGCAATAGTGATGAGACCGCTTCCAGGCATCCTGCTGCGGCTGCAAAGTGCAAAAGGGTTTGTTCGGCGAAAGGCTGCGTCGCGAGTGACGGATCACTCTCGACGGCATCGACGACGAAGCGAATCAAACCCGCGCGCCCGGATTGAACCATCCGTGCCAGGACCCCGACAAACACCGAGGGGCGGCAGAGATACCTAGGTGCGAGTGCAAGCACTTCATCGTCTTGGCCAGCGACAATGCTGGCGATAACGCGATCCAGACCGCGTTGATCGTTCCAACGGGAAGCTAATTCTTTATGATCTAGATCCCCAGCTTCGCCACCGATCACATAGGTGGAACTTTGCAAGAAAAAGGTTCGAAGTCCACTTCTGGTGGCCTCGTCCAGCAGAAGGCCATCCAGCGTTGCGTTCATGTGATTCAGCCAAGCGCATCGTGCATCTGGACCAATCTCAAATCGTGCATGTGATTCGCGTAGGCTCAGCCACCAGCGGAACTGAGTTTGATCTTCATCTCCCCCCAGAAATTGAATGAGGAAAGCAGCGAACTCCTTGATCGCACACCGTAGGCTTTTGCCCGGGAAGAACGGACGCAAGACTGGGTCTTTGGCCACCCGAGTATAGAAGTCCTCGGAAAGCCGTCGGCAACCTTCTTCCCCACCAAGTGCTTTCAGGACTGTGCAACCAGCGCCCATAGATGCTGATTGTATTCTCACCGTCCTTCGGTCAGCAGTCCACAGAATCCTCCTGGGTCCGAGTCGTCGGCAACACGAAACGAGACAGAAGGAAGGTCAAATACCCGCATTTGTGCCGCATTCGCCATTCATGATTAGTTGAAGAGACTGGAATGGGGGACCGGGTGGAATGTCCGGCGTGTCAAAAGGTATCTGTATGGACATAAATAAGGCCAGCCTGAGGAGACTCTGAAGACTGGCCAATTCGGAGAAGCGACTTCGACGCCTTCCCCCCCAAGAAGGCGCAGGTTGAGACGATTGCGTGCTGGGCTGTGGATCAATTCCCCAAAACGTGGCCCGGACTTGACGAAACGGTACGGCGGTACCGCTACCGGGAAGGAAGAATTGAGCAACGGGGATTTTAAGCAGCCCGCTCTGGCGTCGCGCGCTGTTGTTCGCGCAGAAGCGATTCGACATATTTTCCTAGCGCGATTTCCATTTCAGACTTCGCATGTTCAAAACTGCCCGCTTGAACGGTGATGGCTGGTTGTTCGCAGCTGCCGTTCCAACCGTCATCGGTGAGCCAAAACTTGCACTCGATGCGCAGAAACGGGGCTACTCCGAGCGTTACGGCATGGTGTCCCATAGAAGCCTCCCAATGCTGCAGTCGCGAGACGCCATGATAAACCGTTTTGCCTCACTCCTGTGCGGTCGAATTTCTCCGAGGTGTGTCGAGTGACAGGCAAGTCGGCCGGGAGGTTCAACGGAGGGTAATCGCGATTATCGCCAATCAACTCGGTAGCGCCAGACACGGTTTCCCGGCTAACGAGGTCGCCTGATCCAGTAAAAGAGCGCAGAGCCGAGAATTGCTCCATGGATAATGCAAAACCATCGTTTCATCAGTGCCGATTGCCTCACTCGCCAGGTGACTTGCCGTGCCCGCACAATACTTACTGACAACGCGCTGTGAAGTATGTGTAGTTAAGGGGGGCGAAGTTTGCGGTGCCAGTCACGTCGCCATATCCGTTGAGACCGGTAACGGCCGCGTAGATGGCATTTGGCACAATGATCTCTTTGAATACTCCGTTGATATAGATGAACGAATGTGCTATGGGGCCAGAGCCTGGAGGTGCGACGTAATAGACACCGACGATTGCACCCGAGCTGTTGATGTCTTCCAGGCTGGTGGTGTTTGGGTCCGCCTTAGGATCATCCAGCGTCGTGAAAACACCATTCTGCAGGACAAAGCCATGGCCGAGCCCCTGACTGTCCGCATATGTGCCGACAATCGAACCCGTGTCGCTGATGCTGCTTACACTGGTTGACTTCGATCCCGGATAGCGGATGCTCGTTAATACTCCATTCTTGAGTTTGAATGCGCCAGTGCTGCCGGAGGGGGTGCTGTAATTCCCCACAATCGTTCCCCAGTAGTTGATTCCTATAAGCAAGGTTCTCTGTGCGCCCGGATAGTCCACGCTAAGGGGCGTAGAGCCAGAAAGCAGAAACCCGTGATCATGGGTGCACGTAGGACACAGGTTGATGACGGCGGTGCTATCTGAATAGTAGCCTACGGTGTCGCCCTTAGCATTGCGGCGATAAAACCACGTCTGTGAAGAATTCGGAACGTTATAGATTGTGAAGCTGCCGTTAGAATCGCGGATGAACCCCTCAAAAGAGGGATGACTCGGGGAGGCGGTCACGCCAACCACGGTGCCCCATCGATTGATGGCCGTCGAATAGCCAGTTGAGAAGAACTGCCAATTGGTGCAAGTTGCGGTTTGGGCATCGCAGAGTACGGAAGCGAACAGAAGAATGAACACAGAGAGAAGACGCACGCGGGAAGGCATAGAGGCACCTCGGCTCCCACAAAGATGCTGTCCCAAGTAGGTCCATTGTCCGCTGCTTTAGGCCCGCGTTCAAGCGGTGCCCAGCGCTGGCGAACAATGGATGCGGCTAGTGTTCCCAGCATTTCCGCGGGTCCCCGGCGGAGCACTATGGTTCACGCGCTCCGAGAAGATGCCCGCGAATATCCGTACAAAAGATCTCGCAGGGGCGGCTCGACCGGCAGACGACGAGGCATAGAGTCTTAGCAAATGAATCGTTCTCGCCGCCCGCACTCGTCAAGTACTTACAATCGGAGTCGAGGCTCGCAAGTCGGACTCATCGCCTCTCATTCGGCAGCTTGTGTGGTCCGCTTTGTGCTCCGAATTCCTGAACCGCGAGCCGGGTCCGGCGGGGGTAGATCGTTGCGGCTGTTCGGAACTACGGTCGCTCATTATTCTGTGACAATTTGTCGGGGTTTTGTGGCGTAATGTGGTTCCAGACCATCCAACCACAACAGCGAGCTGAGTGGAATGCCGGTCCACATCTTCAAGGTTGTTTGGTCGCGGACGACAGGAGCAGTACTATTGCTGGCCGTCCTTTGCGTTGCGGCTCCAGCGGCTGAATTATCTGATGCTTCGCTGGAACGCGGATTCCACCTGCTGTACAACCTTGATTTTGGTGGGGCCGAGGCTCAATTCGCGGAATTTCAGCGGAAGCACGCAGACGATCCCATGGGTCCTGTGTCGGAGGCTGCTGGCCTACTGTTCTCCGAACTGAATCGTCTCGCGATTCTAAGAGAACGTTTTTTCGCAGAGGACTCCAAATCGCCACCGCGATCTAGGGTCAAAGCGGATCCTGTTATTCAGGGGCGTTTCGATTCCGCTCTTAGGCGCACCGAGGCGCTGGCTGCGCCCCAACTGGTTCGCAATCCTAACGATCGTAACGCGCTTTTGGCCCTGACTCTCGTTAACGGCCTGAGAGCCGACTACAGCGCGCTTATTGAAAATAGGAATCTTCCAGCGTTGCGCCACACGCGGGATGCAACCGTTTACGCTCGCAGATTGCTCAACATCTGTCCAGATTGCTACGACGCCTACATCGCGTCTGGAATCAGCCAGTACCTGATCGGCTCCGCAGCTGCTCCCGTGCGCTGGATCCTGAAGATGGACGGTTTCTCCGTCAGCAAGGCGCAAGGCATGGCTGACCTGCGGCTGGTGGCCGACCGGGGACGTTACCTAGCTCCTTACGCAAGTATCTGGCTGGCCAGCGCCTACATTCGTGAGAAGAACCTTACGGATGGGAAAAAGTTGTTGATTAAGCTTCGCGACGAGTTTCCGGGGAATCCCCTCTTTGCACGAGAACTCGCTCAAATGGACACGCAAGAAAGGTGAGGACGGGTGGTCAAAGGCTGACTTCTCAAATCCTCAATGGGCGGTTTTGAGGATGCGATTCTTTCATGCCGCGCGTTCCCCCGGCTCCAAGTTTAATCGCAAATTCTCTATACGGGTCGCGCCGTTTCAGCCCAACTCCTGTTAACAGATTTAACGTCGGTTATGGTCTCAACCAACTTTCTGCAAGGTATTCGCCTTGAACTGTTCCGATGAGCAGGGGGTTAGATTTGCGATTTCGTCAGACGGCATTTCTCCTAATCGCAACGATACCTGGTCTCTGTTCCCCTGCAGACGCCATATCTCCGGGTGGATTGATAGCTGGCACCGCCAATGTGACCGGCGACCAAACTGGCTGGCGTGGCTTCACGGCAAACTGCCACTAACCGAACTCGACGCCACGCGGTATCGCAAACCGTGCTTTTCGGAGTGTGCGGCAAGGAGCCGGTAGGTCAGACCTCTGCCTGGACCAGGCAGAGCTCGTGGCTGAACTTAAATGTCCTGTTGGACGCCTCAAGAGTGTCCGCAACGGGTCGATGCGTAGCGGCAATGGCGAATTAGCAGTCAGCTAGAGTTCTCGCCATAATCCCGGCCGCGTCACTTTGGCGGCTACCGCGCAGGTCGCGTTGCGTGTGCAAGCCGCAATTGCAGTGCTGTTCAGCCTTCCCCATCAGGCGCCCACGGAAGTCTCGCGCTGCCGAATAGCTTCAATGAGCGCCTCAGGACCTTCGACGCCATAAACAAACGTGTCTGCAAATTCCGGCGTTTCCGTTTGCTCGTTCGTGATCGCAACAATACGGCCGCCGGGGCAATATTGCCGGAAGGCTTGAGCCAAAACTTGACGAGCAGTTCTGTCCATCGAATAGCACATCAGAAGGGTGCCGCAATCTCCCCGCAGGATGGCCTCTAACGCATCCTCGTGACGAAGACTAGTCATGACGTCAAAGCCTTCATACTTCAACACGGCGTTCCGCAGCCACAAGAGTTCTGGATTCCCACCTACTGAGATCACTTTTTGTACTTGCATCCGAGCTTCGATGCGATAATTACGAGCCTGTTTTCTGGAATTCCAGCTGGAGCACGCGATTGGATGGAAACTAAACTTTGAGAATAAGCTGCAAACTGGGGACAGTTTAGCTGGCTGTTGTCGAAGCGCCCTTGTGCAGCGGCAGACATGCGATCACAACCGTGCCGGAGCGGTCTTGGCGCGATTGGATTTCAAGCCTGCCGCCAAGTTGTCGAACCCTCTCTCTCATTCCTCTGAGTCCCACGCCAGTTTTCCCGGGCAAGTCGAGTTCGGCTCGCTTTTCCGGCGATATGCCCTTGCCCTCATCCTTAATTTCTATTCGAAACTCATCAGGCGTTCTCGAGATGGAAACACTGACCGTTGAACTTGCGGCATGGCGGTGAACGTTTGTCAGAGACTCCTGAACAATTCTAAAGACGGCCGTTTCTAGATCACTCGGAAGTCGCCCCACCTCCTCGGAGATTTGAAGCTCTGCGCGAATTTTGCTGCGTTCCGAAAATCCTTCGAGGTACCACCGGACTGCAGACGACAAGCCCGCTTCATCCAAGAGCGGTGGATGAAGTAGATGCGACATGGTTCGAACTTCGTTCGATAGATCGTTGACGATCTGTATGCATTCATTGATTGCATTGCGCGCCCCGGGATCGAGCCCAGGCCCATTCTGGACTAGTGGAATGAGGTTCATGTTCAGAGCGGCAAGCATCTGTCCGGTGCTGTCGTGAAGCTCTCGTGCAAGGCGTCTTCTTTCCTCGTCCTGAAGCTGCAATAACCGAGCGGAGAGCTGTCGGAAGTTCTCTTCAGCTTGTTTGCGTTGCGTAATGTCCCGAATCGCACTCGAAACCAAGAGGCCACCTTCGGTGTGCACGGGGCTTAGGCTGATCTCGACAGGAAATTCTTCGCCATTCTTTCGAAGTCCATACAGCTCTAGACCGGCTCCCATAGGCCGAACACGGGGATCCATAAAGAATGCGGTCCGATGTGACGAGTGATTGCCTCGAAATCGTTCTGGAACCAGAGTCTCGAGAGTTTGCCCAAGCAGTTCTTGTCGGTCATATCCGAAGAGTTGCTCCACTTGAGCATTTACCAACACGATTTCGCCTTTTTGATTGATTACCAGCATGGCATCGGGTGCCGAGTCTAGGAGATTCCGGAACCTGCGTTCGGTGGCATTCGCCAAGAACCGCTGCGTCGAAAACCGCCGATCAAGAGCACTCGAAGCTACCGCCACCCCTAGAACCAGCAGCGTGACTGCGGTTACTCCGGAGAAGCCTAAGGTAGAAGTGCTCACCGCATGAGAGGTGCTCTCCGCAACCAGAGAGGGCGTGAACCGGGCAGCAGCCATTCCCGTATAGTGCATGATTGGGATTGCCGCGCCCATCATGGATGCTGCTCCGATCTTCAACCAGGGAGACCTTCTAACCTCATCACGAAAGCGAAACGTGATCCAAATGGCAGCTAAGGAGATCACTATTGCCAGAAAAACCGACAACGCGACCAGTGGTCCGCGATATGAGCACATTGCCGGCATGCGCATTGCCGCCATTCCGATGTAGTGCATGGCCGAGATTCCACTGCCCATCACGGCACTGCCGACGATCGCTCGCCCCCAACCCATGCGTGCTCGGCTGACGGCAAATAATGCGACAGCCGAAGCGAACACTGCAGCGACCAAGGACAACAGAACAGTTGGCCAGTCGTACAGCACCGCAACCGGCAACGTAAAAGCAAGCATGCCGATGTAGTGCATGGACCAAATCCCCAGGCCCATTGCGACCGCACCACCACTCAACCATGCGAGATGAAGTTTGCCTTTTGCCGCTGTGATTCGCGCAGCCAGTTCAAGAGCTGCATATGACGCACAAATCGCGATCAGGACGGATAGCGTGACGAGCCGATAATCGTAAAAACCGCGCACAGGATTTTCGATTTGTCGAAGCACGTCGTCCCGCTTAAGCCGGGGAGAGGTGCGCGACTTGTGATCAGGTACGACGGAAGAACTTTGGCGTAATCATAGCAGGAAGAACCCGAAAGGTACGCGGAGTGTGGCCCTTAAGGGCACATGGGAGCCTCGGGCCAGTCGGGGCATGGTGCCGGGCGAGGATACAAACAGCGAAGAACAGACGAATATGGTGGCCTTTCCTCGTGTCATCGAGATCGTGCACAGTTAGTTCGCCGATGGAGTTCCTTTTTCCACCCCACCCACCATCATTCCCAAGAGATCGAATTGATCGAGCGCTTGACCGCCGCCCGTGAAAACGAGTCCTCTTGGAACCGTTCCTGGCTCGGAATTTCTAGACAATATCGGAAAGCTTCCAAGCAGTGGAGGGCGGTGATGACCGACTGACGCTCTGTCCAATCTTTCTGTGCGGTGCAGAGCTCGTGCTCACGGAGCATCAACGCCCTTGCTGCTTCTCGTATTCGATCGGGAATCTTCGTTCGGTCTCTTTCAAAGATAGCCCGTAAATACGGCGCGCGCCAGAGCGATACGTCTGCCGAGGACAACGTAAAGGAATCGATCTTCCTAGAGGGCGTCAGCTCTGAGGTTTGGTCTTGCGGTTGGATCATGGGGATCTCCAGCACGGCGAGCTAAGTGATACTCCAGAACTCGATGTCGGTAAATCGGGGAGATGCTGTAGCGCAAAGGTTGTAGAGAGATGGACGCCAAATGACGAATTATCGAGCTCGAACTATATGCTGCGAAGTTTAGGCTATGCGCTTTCCCGAACAGGGAGCAATAAAGCCCGAGTTGCAGATGCGGGGCCGAAACCTATCCGACTGGGTGAGTGGCGCACGCTGATTTTGATATGGCGGAAGTAGGTTACTCGGCCATCTGAGCTTCGCGCTCAGGTTCGCTATTTGGGATTGCAGAACGCAGGTCACGAATCAGTTGAGCCATTATTGTGTCCTGGTCGTCTTTGAAAAACCTCAAATTTTCGAGCTTGTGCGAAGCCTGTTGCACGGCTTCTCTCAGCGTTGTAAGGATGGATACGTTGCGGCGCATTGGTTCAAAAGCATGACATTTTCTTCGATCGATGTTCGATACAGTGCATTGTGTATTTCCCCTCAGCATAACTGTAGGTCCAACTGCCTATTGGCGGGCTCTGGCGAAGCCTGGCCGTGCGGAGGAATTGCTGTGTAAGAGAGCCGAGGAAAGTGAAAACGACGCGAAGGCAGCTCTATTCTTTCGTGAATTGATCTTTCTTTTAATCAAATGAACTATGGCACGGTCAGCTTTGAAGACAATCAGGAAGAAGCTGCATTGTTTGGTGAGGCCTCTTGGACGATAGCCTGGTACTCACCCTTCATTTTTGTCAGAACGAAGGTTTGCGCTCCTAGTACAAGCTCATAGTGGCCGTCGGAAAAATTGTCGTTGTCTTGCACCTTGATTGGGCAGCAATAAGGCGCAAGATTGGCCGCAGTAGGATCGTTGACCTTGACGGCACTGACGGTGCAGAACCTTTCGCAACCCCGGCCACGAATGAAGGCAAGGCGTAGGACTACCTGTGTATCAGGACTCATGTCGGCTGCTTCAGAATGCCAGAGGCCATTGGTTTTCGGAAGGGAAAGAGCAAACGGAAGTAATGTGCGGAGATTCCCTTGGTGCAGAGCAAAATAGGCAAACTTTTTAGGATTGAAAGTGAAGGGAAACCCACAAGGCCGAGATATACCCGGCGGTCGAGATGTCAGCGACCTATGGCGAAAGCGCATTCTCTCAATTTCCTAGAGCGTGAACGCGCTGGTGAATCCTCCTCTTGCGAATGCGAAGAGGTGCAAAGAAGCCGTCTTCGGCTGCTGGCTCTATCAAACCGACTGTTCCTTCCTCCGCCGCGTTCCATTTTGGGACGAGCTTCATTTACATTGAGAGTTCGGCCAGCCAACTGAGAGCCGTTCAACTCGGCAATGGCTTTCTCGCCCTCCTCGTTGTTCGTCATCTCCACAAACGCGAATCCACGAGACCTTCCGGTATCGCGATCCGTCATCATCGACACTCGATCCACTTGGCCGAATTGTGCGAAAAGTTGACGAAGGTCATCTTCAGCAACGTGGAAATCGAGATGCCCGACAAAGATGGTTTTCATGACGAAGCTCGGGCCGAGAATCTTTGAACTTCCGATCATTCACACTCAATGGAAAGTCAGGCTGGCCCTCGAAAGAAAGCGCATTGTGCTGCCAAGCCGTTGCTTTTGAAGCTCCGCCAGTGTGCCGAGTTGCGTGTGAG
>Ga0070681_10000184_pt1 | contig 48112 bp, 37 predicted proteins | sample KBSC83BmetaG_FD_65650 | JGI IMG/M metagenome (GOLD analysis project Ga0070681, IMG submission 65650) | Corn rhizosphere microbial communities from Kellogg Biological Station, Michigan, USA - KBS C8-3B metaG | ecosystem: Host-associated > Plants > Roots > Rhizosphere | place: USA: Michigan...
CAACCCACCATCCTTCAGCTCGCGGATCGCCTGGTAGGTCCCGCCGACGATGCGCTCACCCTCCTTGAGGCCTGTGAGCACCTCGAAATACTTCTCGCCGGCGATTCCAACCTTTACGGGCCGGAACGTCACTTTGTTGTCCGTCCCGACCACGAACACGCCCTCGACGTCCTTCTTGCCCACCTGCTTGGTGTTCGTATTTCGGCCGAGCGCGACCGCCGAGGTGTCGTTGTTCTCGAGCTTTTCGTTCTCGCGCACCGTGAGCGCGATGATCGGGATCGACAGGGCTTGTGTGCGCGCGTCGGTGACGACTTTCGCCGTCGCCGAGAAATCCGGGCGCGTGTCCTTCGGCGGGTTGACCAACTGAATCGTGACTTCGTAATCCACGGCCTGGTCGGCTGAACCCTGGGACGCAGACGCCGCCGCCTTTACGGAACTGTTCGAGATCTTCGTCACGCGACCGAGAAACGTCGTGTCTGGAAACGCGTCGATCTGCACGATCGCCGAGTCGCCGAGCTCGATGCGCGCCACGTCGGTCTCGTCGACCTTCACCTTGGTCTCGAGCACACTCATGTCCGCGATCGTGAGGAGCGTGGCCGCGTCCTTGTTGAACGTGCCCGGCACGGCCGTCTCGCCTTGTTCGACCGCCAGGCGCGTCACCCGGCCGGTCATCGGTGCGAGAATCGTCGTCTTCGCCAGGCTGCTCTGGGCGTCCTTGAGCTGAGCCGCGGACTGCTCCGTTTGGTGCAACGCCGCTTCCTGCAGCGCCTGCTGCACTTCGGCGGCGGTCTTCAGCTGTTCGAGCTGTTCATCCGAGACGAGCTGCGCGTTCGACTTCTTGATCTCCGCCGAACGCTGATAGTTGCGTTGCGCCTGAAGGAGGTTGGCCTTGGCCTGCGCCTCCTGCGCCTTGGACGCGCTCAACGCTGCCTCGGCGCGCTGAACGGCGGCGAGGTACAGGGCCGGGTCGATCTCGAGCAGAAACTGTCCCTTCTGGACCATCTGCCCCTCCTTCACCGCGAGGCGAACAATGCGGCCGCTGATGTCCGCGGCCACATCGACCTTCATCTGCGGTTGCACCTGGCCGCTCGCAGTGACCGAGGCGACGAGGTCGCGCTTCTGCACGGCCTCGATGCGCACTTCGGTGCCCTTGTTGCTGCGCTTGGCTGCGGTGACGGCCATGAACGCCACGATCGCGATGATCACGGCGCCGCCAATCGACCACTTCACCTTTTTGCTCATCTCGTCCTCTATGCCTAACGCAAGGGGCGGCCGACCGCGCTCTCGAGCGTGGCGTATGCCCGGTGGAATTCGTAAATCGCCGTGATACGGTCACTCTCCGCGCGCTCGTAATCCGCGCGGGACTGCACGAGGTCGACGAACGTGTTGGCTCCAACCCGGAACCGTTCCTGAGCCAGCGCCAATGCCTCGCGCGCCGCCTGCGAGTTCTGGGTCTGGATCTGAACGGCCTGATAGGCTGTAAACAGGTTGTTGTACCCGCTCGTGATATCCGCCTTGAGGCGCAGCTCCGTCGCTCGAACGTTGTAACGCGCGTCGTTTCGGTTGGCCTCGGCCTCCTGCATGCGCTGCTCGCGCTGCAGCCCATTGAAGATCGGGAGTGACAGCGACGCGGAGAACGTGATCGGGTCGCGTGTAAAGCCGAACGGGTACCGCTGGTTCTCCCTTCGAATCGCCTGCGCGTTCGCGTCCGTGAACGTGTAGGCCGAGCTGCACGCGCCTGAGATGCTCGGCAGCCCGACCGCGGTGCGGACCGAGTCGGTACTGAGGCAGCCCGCCAGGCCGGCCGCGGCGGAGTTCCGTTGCTGACTAATAGTCTGGTCGATATCAGTTGCCTGACTCGTATATCCGCTGATTCCGGTCTGGACTTGGAGCGTGGGCAGGAATGCTGATCGGGCCTGGGAGACGCCGGTGTTGGCAGCGGATTCTCGCGATTTCGCCGCCGAAAGTGCCGGGTTCTGGCGGCGTGCCATCGTCAGCAGCTCGTCGAGATTTAGCTTTGGCTCGTCGACCGGAAGCCTGGTAACCAGCTGAACATTGCCTGGCTGCTCCACACCCAGCTGCATGAACAGCCGCAGCTTCTCGGTCTCGATGTTGTTCCGCTCCCGGAGGACGGCGACCTGCGCCTGACCGACCTGGACCTCGGCGCGGCGGACATCGAGCGTCGTGGCAGCGCCCACCGCGGCTCGCGCCCGCGAGAGCTCGAGCTGCGCGTTGGCGCTAGCGAGCAGCGAGTCGTTCAGCTGAGCGCGGGCCATCGCTGCGAGCACGTTGAGATATTGGCCCGTCACCGTGAAGCGGAGCGTGGCGTCCGCGGTCGACAGGTCGCTCTCGGCGGCGTCGAGCGTCGCCCGGTTCGCCTTCGGGGCAAGCAGGTTCTGCCCGTTGTAGGTAGCGACGACGTTGAGTTGCGCGTCGGTGGACACGATATCGGACGTGGATCCGAACGCCTGACCACCGAAGAACTGCGGACGTCCCTCACGATAGGCGCTGGAGAAGCTGCTGGAGACCTGCGGGATCAGGACGCCGTAGGACGACCGGAGAGCCGCGCCGGCGCGCTTCTGGGCCGACCGAGTCTGGAGGAAAACGGGGTTATTTCGACGTGCGATGCTGATCGCGTCCTCGAGGGACAAAACCGGCGCAACGGCAGCCGAGTCGCGCGACTGGGCGGATGCGGAGAAGACGGGCGCGAGCGCGAGCAGCGCACAAGCGACTAAGCGCATGAGACTGATCCTGGACTGAAGGCTGGCTGAGCGTACGGGGGACATAAACGTGCGGTTTCATGGGCCTGCAAATGCGAAACGCCCCGCGAAGCGGGGCGTTCGAGTCGCCAAAACTACGGCGAATCACCCGTCAGCGCGGAGGATCGTCTCGCAGTGCCACGACGCCTCTCGACGGAATCGCGACCTTGAGGAGGCGGCCGGTTGAGTCGGCCCACACCTCACGATTGGCCCCGCCCGGATCCGCGATCGTGTAGTGTCGCGCGTCGAGCGTGGTACCTCCAATCGCGAGCTTTTCCGTGCCGGCATCGGCGACGCGCATCGTAACCTGGGTGTTTCGGCGGGGCACTATCACCGAAACGGGACCCACCGGACTCTGGCGACGCGTAATAAAATAATACTGGTGAAAGACGTCGTCGTCGATGAGCAGCGCACCCTGGGATACGACGAACTCGTTGGCCGACTCACCGCGGCTGTTCTTGACCCGCGCGCTCACGCGGCCGCGAAAAACGCTCCCGTCGACCCGCTCCTCGTTGGCCGGGCCGTCCTTCACCTCGACCACGTAGCGCGATGGTACCCCCGCCGAGTCGGCGCGCATTTGTGGCAGCACGCGGCGATTGGTGTACGACACGTTCGCCGTGGCAACGACCTCGGGTCCAGTTGATCCGGGCGTGCTCCGAATGCGGAAGTCCTCACGCCCCACTCGCTCGCCATTCACGCTGATCGTGAAGCTGCCTTCGTCCAGCGTCGCGACCTGGCCCGACAACGGGCCACCAATTAGGGCAGCGAGGAACCCTACCAGCGTGAGCGGTTTCATGAGAAGAATATACACCCGTCGACAGCGCCAGTTCTGTGACGAGGACTGAGCGCTGGAGGTAACAAGTAAATTTCAGTCTGGCAACGCCTTAGGGGAGGTGCCTATTCGTCGGCGGGCGGAGCGCGGAAGATCCGGTCGCTGACGCGTGCACGTATGCGCTCGTAGATCGCCCGTCCCTTTGCCGCCGAGGCCAGGGAAGGGCGCCCGATCGAGCCGGAGCTGCCCTTTGGAACTCGAAGCCAGCCGCGGCGGTATCGTCGCAGCGATTCGCGAGACACCATATAATCCTCGGCGAGCTCCATGCGAACCAGATGGGGCGCGATGTAGAGCATGATCGATGTATCAGCCTCGTCGCCGTGCATCGGTTCGCTCTGGCCCTCGAGGAGATTAGTGAGATTCACGGCGAACATATCGACCACGCGGACGCGCGCCCGTTTCGTGATCACCGTCGCGAGCGCCTCTTGATGCGGATCGTGACCGTGTGCGGTCAGCAGGATGAACTCCTCGAACCCGCAGGATTCCCACGAATCGAGCAGGTCGTTGAGCATCCGGTGCAACGTCTTTTTTCTGACCGAGCCGTTGCCCGGAAATACCCGTTCCGTGGTGGAGTTGACGCCGTATTCGATCGTTGGCGCCCGAATCACGGAGAACTCGGCAGACAGGTCGTTGGCGAGACGTTCCACGATGATCGTGTCGCAGCTCATTGGCAGATGAGGCCCATGCTGCTCACAGGTGCCGACTGGAACGATCAGTCGCGGGTCCGTCGCCTGGGCGGCAGCGACCTCCGACGGGATCATCTCTTTGAGGAGACGCGGCTTCGCAGCGGGCAACGGAGAAGGAGCGGTCATTCCCACGCGATCTGAGGCGGCATTGCGTTCGGTGTGGTGGCGCGCGCTCTGGCTATCGACCGGTGCCGTATCGGTTCTAGCGGCGGCGCAATGGCTGCGGACTCCGTCCGTACCTTATCTACTTGCGTCTATCGTCGCCACTGCCCTCACGCTGGGTGCCGGCTTGCGGTTCAGCTCGCGCAGGCGATGGGTGCTCGGGTTCGTGGCGTCGATGACCGCCTTCGCGGCCGCTGCCGCGATCGCGCAGCGCTCGATCGCGCGAATCGATCGCGTCTGGCCCGCCTATCGAGCGGACATCGAGTTCGGCGCGGCGGAACGACTCGAGCGCGCCCTGCTCGCCACGGCCAGCGATCTCGCCAAGGCCGCGCGCGCGGCGCTCACGGCACCGACCGATCCGGAAAAGGCGTTCGCCGCGCTGTCCAACGTCGTCGGACGGACCACCGCCGAGCGCGGCGTGGTTCTGTATCGAGGTGATCGTCCGATCGCGTGGGCCGGGACGTCCCGCGCCAGTACGGACACGATGACGGCGCATCTCGGTGCGGCGTTCACCCCGTTCTACCTCACGTTGTACGCGACGGCTACGAACGGCGATCTGCGCGCGGTGGCCACGGCTCTCGTTCACGCCGATCCTCCGACCGACCGTCTCGCGAAGCCGCTCGACGCCGACGTTGCGCGGGCGGCTGGCGTGCGCGGCTACGAATACCAGCCCGCGAACGCGACGCCTAACGGGTTCACGCTGTTCGCCTCGCGCACGGACACGTTGTTCGGCGCCCGGCCGTCGTCGATCACGCCGTCGGAGGCGCGATTGCGCGCGGTGGAGTCTGCGTCACGACGAGGCGCTGTCCTGCTCGCGGTCGCGGTTGCGTTTCTGCTGATCGGAGCGTGGGCGCGCCCGTCGCCATCGCCGCAGCGGCTTCTCGCAGTCGCGATCGCGGTCGGCTCGCTCACCCTCGTGCCGCTCAACCCGACATTCTCGAGTGTCACGCGGTTGTTCGATCCGGTTGTCTATCTCGCACCGCTTGGGGGGCCGCTCACGGCGAGCGCCGGCGCCCTGATGCTCACGAGCGGTCTTGTGCTGCTCGGATTGCTGGCCGTCCTGCGCTCGCCCGCGCGGCTGCCTTCTCGGTGGCTGGCATTATTGGCGGTGCTCGCGATCGCCGCGTTAGGCCCGTTCCTGTTGCGAGATCTGGCGCGCGGCATCAGTCCGCCGCCATGGGGCGTGACGTCGGCGCTGTGGCTGTCGTGGGAAGTAGCGCTGTTCCTGGCCGGCGTTGCCATTCTGCTGGCTGGTGTGTCGGCGGGCCAAGCATTGCTCGGCCACCGTCGCGGGCTGTCCCCGCTGGTGGCACCGACGTTCGCGGGCGTGGCCGCTGTCATCGCGCCCGTTCTATGGGCGGAGCCGGGACGTTGGCCTGACTGGTACCCGCTCCTCTGGATCCTCGCGATCGGTGCGCTCGCGCTGGCGCGGCGCGCGCGCGGGTTCGTTTTGGTGGCGGCGGTGGTCGCCGGCTGCGGCGCGGCGACGCTCGTCTGGGGTACGGTTGCGAAAAAACGGGTCGATCTGGCGGAGCGCGACGTGGCCGGCCTGAGCGCACTCGATTCTACCGCGCAGGACTTTCTCAGTCGGATGGCGCGGGAGCTCGAGCTGGGCGCTCCACCAGTCACGCGTGCCGATCTCCTCGACCGGTACGTTCGATCCGATCTCGACGACGCCGGCTACTCGGCCGAGCTGACGACGTGGTCCACCAGCGCAGCGGGCGGACTGCAGCCTGACGCATCGCTGGTGTTGTCGGAGTTCCGCCAGGACACAACCGAGGTGGCATCGGTGGTGGCCGCGGCGCGACGCAGCGGTACTGCGGTCATTCGCGCCGGTCACGGCACATCGGGGGCCCATCTCATCCTCGCGGTCCCGAATGGTTTCGGCCGATTCACGTCCGTGACGGTCCCGCCGCGCACGCGGTTGATTCGTGATGATCCGTTCAGCGCCCTGATCGGTCTCGCTCCACCAGCAACGGCGGAGCCGCCATACTCGCTGACGCTCGCGCCTAACGCGGCCGACGACCGTCCCAGTCGTCCCGGGCGCTGGCAGCGAATCGGTGATGAGCTCCATGGCGATTGGAGCATCACGGCGTCGGGCGCGCCGACGAGAGTGCACATCGAAGTCGAGCTGCGTTCGCCGGCGGCGCTAATCCAGCGCGGCGTGCTGATCGTTCTCCTCGACGTCGCCCTGATTACCGTCATCTGGACGCTGAATGCCGCTGCCGACGGCGGTCTCGTACGGTGGGCGAGCGCCCGGGTTGGTCGATGGGGCGCCAGCTACCGCGCCAGGCTCACGTTCTCGCTGTTCGGGTTTTTCGTGGTGCCGGCGATCGTCTTCGCGATCTGGTCGTATCAGCGGTTGCGGAGTGACGATCGCCAGTCGCGCGACCTGCTCGTACGGGAGACGCTGCGCGCGTTCACGGCCTCGCAGCGCTTCGACCGCCTCGACGACGAAGAGGAGCGCCTGGGTGCGCCGCTTTTCCTCTACGCTGATGGCGAGCTTCGGGCGACCAGCGATTCCCTCTACGATCAGATCGCGCCGCTCGGACGATTCCTGCCGAAGGACATCGCGCTGACTGTATCACTCGGTGACGAGGTGGCGAGCAGTGCTCGACAGGACGTTGGTGGCGTTCCCACGCTCGTCGGCTATCGCGCGGCCACGGTTGGCGGCGGCGGCGCGCCGCGCGTGGTCGTTGCCACCCCGGCTCGCACCGACGAGCTCGCGCTCGACCGCCAACGCCGCGATCTCGGAATTCTCGTGTTGTTCGTAACGGCAGCCGGCGCGCTCGCCGCGCTCTGGTTGAGCGGGAGCACAGCACGAACGCTCGCGCGCCCGATCGACGCCCTGCGGCGCGCGGCGTTCGCGGTCGCTGCCGGCGAACGAGAGCCCGGGCTGGTCGAACACCCGCTCCGGGAATTCGGTCCCGTGTTCTCGGCGTTTCGCCAGATGGCCGCAGATCTGTCGGCAAGCCGAAGCGCGCTCGAAGAGGCGCAGCGACGTACGGCCGCGGTGCTGCGCAACGTTGCGAGTGGCGTCATCGCGGTCGCTCCCACACTCGAGGTGACGATCGCGAATCCCCAGGCCGATGCGCTGCTCGAAAAACCGCTTCCTCCCGGCACGCCGCTTGGAGGCGTCGCTGACGCGGAAATCACGGAGCGCGTCCGCGCGTTCGTGGAAAACGAGCGCGGCAACGATGAAGAGGAGTTCGACCTCGAGCTCCACGGCAGGCAGATCCACGGACGATTGGCTCGCCTCGGGCGACGCGCCGGTGCCGTGCTCACGCTCGACGACGTGACCGAGCTTGCCCGGGCGCAGCGCGTGCTCGCCTGGGGCGAGATGGCACGCCAGGTGGCACACGAGATCAAGAATCCGCTCACGCCCATCCGGCTGGGCGTTCAGCATCTCAAGCGCGCGCATCGCGACGGGCGCGTGGATTACGAGCGTGTGCTGGACCAGAACGTGGGCCGCATTCTGTCCGAGATCGATCGACTCGACGAGATCGCTCGCGCGTTCAGTCGGTACGGGACGGCGCCCGCGGAACGGCCCGCGGGCACTCCGATCGACATCGCGGAGATCGTGCGCGACGTGGTGGACCTGGAGCGGATGGGTGAAGGTGAGGTCTCGTGGCGCGTTGCCGGCGCCGACGACCGCGCCGTCGCGATCGCGAGTGGTGACGAGCTCCGCGAGGTGCTGTTGAACGTGCTGGAGAACGCGCGCCTCGCTCACGCGCGACACGTCGACGTCGACGTCGTGCGCACGGATGGTCGCGTCGAGATCGTCGTCGGTGACGACGGCGTTGGGATTCCGGACAACGTGCTGCCGAAGATCTTCGAGCCGCATTTCTCCACGCGCACGAGCGGAAGTGGACTCGGGCTCGCGATCAGCCGGAGCCTGGTCGATGCGTGGGGTGGAGAGATCACGGTGTCGAGCAGTCGCGGTACAGGGACGCGCGTCGTCATCGTGCTGGCAGCAGCGCCACAGGCATAGCATCCTTCGGTAATGGCCCTGACCCCAGTGGATGGCGTGCGAGCGTTGCGGGTGAGCGCCGATCACCCACGACCCAATCGCCTCACCTCCGAGCTACCAAGCCACCTCGCCGACTGGCAGTTGCCGCCGGACTGGCGATGGGGTGGGGAGGGGGTCGTTTCCGAATATCGTCACTATCAGGAGATCATCGACGCGCTCGGGCGCTCGCTCTCGCTCGTGACGGCACCAGACCCCGCGCACTACGCGTGGCTCGCGGCCGAAGCGCGGTACCTCGGGCACCGCAACCACCCATCGATCCCGACGACGTACCACTACTGGACGCGCTACAAGGACATTCGGCGTGGGCCGGGTTACCTGCGACGGTGGATCGAGGGCGAAACCGTCGGTGCTCACGTTAGGCGCACGGGGCCCGAGGACGTGCCGTACATGCTGCGACTGCTGCGTGCCGTGGGCTCCACGGTGGCGTACCTGCACGATGCCGGCGTGGCGCACGGCGCGGTATCGCCCGAGCACATGTGGGTCGCACCGACGGGGCGCATCTGGCTGCTCGGCTGGCAGTGGGCGATTCCGCGAGCCGATATGCCGAATGGCGTTGCGCCCGATCGTCGCTGGACGCCGACGGCGCCCGAATGGGCGGTCGCTGGCAGCTGGGCGCCAACGCCGGCGAGCGACCAGTGGCAGCTGGCGGCGACGTGCTTCGCCGCGCTCACGGGCGAGCTTCCGCCGGCGAGCGATCCGCCACCGCTTCGGCTGGTGCGACCCGACGTGCCGCAGGCCGTCGCGTCGGCGCTCGATCGGGCCCTCTCCGAGAATCCGGGTGAGCGTCATCGATCGATCCTGTCGTTGATTCGCACACTGGACCGCTCATCGTCGTCTCGCAGTGTGATCGTCACCGGCGAGATCGCGGTGGGAAAGAACGGATGGCAGTCCGAGGAGTCTCGGCTGCGATGGGCGGTGGGTGACGACTACGATGTGCTGGCCCTGTTGGGTAAAGGAACGTTCGGTACCGTGTGGCGCGTTCGCGACCTGTCGCTCGAGCGCGAAGTCGCCCTGAAGATGCTGCACCCTAACGTGGCGAGCGATGAATCCGCCGTTGCCCGGTTCCGTCGCGAGGCGCGGCTCGCGGCGCAGCTCGCACACCCGGCCATCGTTCCCATCTACGACTGGGACAGCCGCGGCGATGTGTCGTGGTACACGATGGAGCTCGCCGAGGGTGGCTCGGTCGCAGACCTGATTACGCGGAGCGGTCCTCGACCGTTCGCCGAGATTGCGCCGCAAGTGGACGCCGTGCTCGACGCACTGGTCGCGGCGCACGCGAACTCCATCATCCATCGCGACCTCAAGCCCGAGAACATCCTGATCGACCGGTATCGCCGGTGGCGGATCACCGATTTCGGCATCGCGAAGGTCGCTGGCGAGGACGCTGGCGGCGCGAGCGGCACGCCGGCGTTCGCCGCGCCAGAGCAGTTGTTAGGCGAGCTGCAGGGCCCGGCCGTCGACTGTTTCGCTGTCGCCGCGATCGTCGTGTACGTGATGCGGGGCCGTCCGCCGTTCCCGGGCCGGACGGGGCCAGCGATCCTGGCGCAGCAGCTCGCCGGCCAGCTCGACCTCAGCGATTTTGAGCCCCAGCTCGCCGACTGGCTTCGCTGTGGCCTCGCGAGTGATACGGAGCAACGGTTCCCGGATGCCGCGGCCATGCAGGCGGCGTGGCGGCAGCTCGTGCGCGCAGCCGAAGCGAGCGCGAATCAACTGGGGGAATCGCACGATGGGGTGCCGGTGGCACGCCCGCGGTGGTGGAAGCGGGTGCTTGGACGTTAGGCAACGGGCGATGGGCGGCAGGCGGCAGGCGGCAGGCGGCAGGCGGCAGGCGGCAGGCGGCAGGCGGCAGGCGGCAGGCGGCAGCAAGAAAGCGTGTCATTCCGCGCGCAGCGAGGAATCCCCGTCGTACCGATAGAGGGCCTCGGTTCCCAGTTCCCAGTTCTCAGCTATTCCGTGTTCCCGCTCGGTGCCGCCTGACGCCTAACGGTTTTGATGTTCACGAACTCGTGTAATCCCCACGGGCCTAGCTCACGACCGTAGCCGGAGTGCTTCACGCCGCCGAACGGGAAGCGCGGGTCCGAGGCCACCATGCCGTTGATGAACACGGTTCCCGCTTCGAGATCGCGGATGAATCGATCCACTTCGCCCTGGTCACGAGTCCACGCAGCCGCCGCGAGCCCGAAGCTCGTGTCGTTCGCAATGCGTATCGCGTCGTCGAGGTCGCGTGCGCGGAACAACGCCGCGACTGGGCCGAACATCTCATCCCGATACGCTGGCGACTCCGTGGGGATGTCGGTCAGTACAGTCGGCTCGAAGTAGTTGCCCACGCCGGAGACCCGCTTGCCGCCGGTCAGAACTCGCGCGCCACGGCGAACGCTCTCGGCCACCTGCTTCTCCAGGTCGTCGACGATCTGGCGCGTGGCGAGCGGGCCGATATCGGTGTCGGGCTGGATCGGGTCGCCGACACGAAGCGATCGCATGCGCTCGACGAAACGGTCTGTGAATTTCTTGGCTACGCGCTCGTGGACGATGAAGCGCTTGGCCGCGATGCAGGACTGTCCATTGTTGATCGTGCGGGCTTTCACCGCGACGTCCGCGGCCTTCGCGATGTCGGCGGACGGCATCACGACGAACGGGTCGCTGCCGCCCAACTCGAGCACGGTCTTCTTCAGATGCTTCCCGGCCGTGCCGGCGACGTGGCGCCCGGCGGGCTCGCTGCCTGTGAGCGTCACGGCGGCGATGCGCGCGTCGGCGATGATCGCGTCGACCCGATCCGATCCGATGAGCAGCGTCTGGAAGACGCCGCGGGGTGCACCCGCGCTGGTGAACAGGTCCTCGAGTGCAAGCGCACACTGGGGAACGTTCGAGGCGTGCTTGAGAATCCCCACGTTGCCAGCGCATAACGCCGGCGCGGCGAAGCGAATGACCTGCCAAAACGGAAAGTTCCACGGCATGATCGCGAGCACCGCGCCGAGCGGCTGGTACTGCACCTCGTCTCCATCGACGTACAGCGGCGCGACGAACGCGCTCGCGTGCTCGGCGTAATACCGGCACGCGAGCGCACACTTGGCCGCTTCCTCGATGGCTGCCCTGAGCGGCTTGCCCATTTCCAGCGTCATCAACCGCCCGAACCGATCCTTGTCTTTCTCGAGGATCTCACCGGCTCGGGCGACGACGGCCGCGCGTTCACTGACAGGCGTCACGCGCCATTGCTGGAATGCGTGAGCCGCGCGCTCGAGCCGAGCGGCGACGTCGCTCTCGCTCAGTGCATCGAACGTTCGAACGGTTTCGCCGGTCGCTGGGTTGATGGTTGCTATTGGCATCGCTTGGGCTGTCGTCGTTGGCTAGGAATTGTCTCCATCGATCATCCCGCCCAGCATTCCGAGCATGCCTCCTTCTTCACGACGCGCGCCACCAGCGCGCGGCGCTGCGGCGATGATGCGGTCAGCGAGCCGCGAGAAGGGCAGGGTCTGCAAGATGACGCGGCCCGGGCCGGTGAGGCGGACGAAAAACAATCCTTCGCCACCGAACAGTGCGGTCTTCACGCCAGGTACGGTCTGGATGTCGTAGTCGACCGATGGCTGGAAGGCGACGAGGCATCCGGTATCGACGTTCAACCCTTCTCCAGCGGCGAGGTCCATCGTGACAAGCGTGCCTGACGCGTGCAGGAACACAAGCCCGTCACCGGTGAGCTTCTGCAGGATGAAGCCCTCGCCACCGAAGAATCCGGCCCCGAGGCGTCGTGAGAACGCGATGCTCACATCCACGCCGCGCGCGCCGCACAGGAACGAGTCCTTCTGGGCGATGAGCGTCCCGCCGACCTCGCGCAGGTCGACCGGCTGGATCTTGCCCGGATACGGCGACGCGAATGCGACGTCGCGACGTCGGTTGGCTTCGTTCGTGAACCACGTGACGAAGAACGAGTCGCCCGCGAGGACACGCTTGCCTGCGGACATGAGCTTGCCGAGCAGCCCACCGCCTCGCCCGGTCATGTCGAGGCTGGTCGCCATTCGAATGCCGTCCTGCATGTACATCATCCCACCGGCTTCGGCGACGACGGCCTCGCCGGGATCGAGCGTGATGATGAGGCCCTGCAGGTCATCGCCGATCAGCTTGTAGTCGATTTCGTCCGCCATTGCTCCCTCATCGGTCGGTGATGGGCGCGCGGCCGACTCGCCTGGCGCGAGGCGGTGCGATGGCCACGCTGATCAGCGCGCCGGAACGAAATGAACACGGGGCGTGTTTCTGCCGGTAGGTGCCGATTGCGGGTATGTGTCGCCGGCCGCTACCGTAAGAGAGCGGCCGGACGCGTGCGCGGACGGCGGAACATCGATATCGAGCGCAATGGAGCAAACCGGATGACCACAGCAGGTGGGCAGGCGTTAGGCGAGACGGACGACGGTGTGGGGCTTTCGCCCGAAGCACGCGGCCGGGAGCCGAGCGCTGTGGTCCCGCGCGCCAGACGGCCCCGACACCACTGGGTGGTCCGCGTGACCCACTGGGTCAACTTCGTCGCGCTCGGCCTCATGGTCACGACCGGCCTTCGCATCTTCAATGCGTTCCCGGCGTTCGCGCGAAAGGGCGAGTCGTTCTGCTGCTACCCGTTCGCGGGCAAGCCCATCCCGGCCGCACTGACATTCGGCGGATGGCTCGCAGGCGCGCGCAACTATCATTTCGCCGCGATGTGGCTGCTGTTCGTGAACGGGCTCGTGTACGTCACCTTCATCTACCTTCACGGCGAGTGGCGCGATCTCGTCCCCCGTCGCGGCGACATTCGCGACAGCTGGGAGATGGTCAAGTTCTATCTGTTCGCGCGACGCGATCACCCGCACCAGGGCAAGCACAACGCTCTGCAGAAGTCCGCCTACTTCGCGATGCCCATCTTCGGCGCACTCGCCGTCGTGACCGGCGTGGCGATCTGGAAACCGGTCCAGCTCGCGCCGCTGACGAACTTGTTAGGTGGGTACGTGTGGGCGCGGTACTGGCATTTCGTCGTCATGGTCTGCCTCGTGCTCCTCACGGTGGTGCACGTGATCATGGTGTTCGCCGTCGACCCGTACTCGATTCGATCCATGATTACCGGCGGATACAACGAGGCGAAGTCACCGGAAGCGCGAAACGCCCGACCGTTCTTCTGGCGGCGTTCGCCGGCCAGTGTCCGCACGCCCGACCGAGGATTCGACCGATGAACCGACGGCGGTTTGTCGCGTTCAGCGCGAGCTCGATTGCGGCGAGCGTGCTCGCGGCGTGCGACTCGTTCGGGCCAAAGCGAGCCACGTCGCTGCTCAAGCTCGCGGAGCGTAAGAACGAAGTGCTCGAGCGCTGGCTCTTCACGTCGGGCTCACGCAACAGCGTTGCCGCGGATGCGCGGCTGAGTGGACGGGCGTTCCCGCGATACTACATCTCGCACAGCGTTCCGGTGTGGGATGAAGCGCAGCGCGGCGTGTGGCGACTCGAGGTCAGCGGCGCCGTTCGCAACCCCGTGTCGCTCACGCTCGACGACCTGATGAAGATGAGGAGCACGACGCAGAAGGTCGATCATTTCTGCGTCGAAGGTTGGACCGCCCGGGCGGAGTGGACCGGCGTGCGAATGAGTGAGCTCGCCCGCGCGGCTGGCGTCACTCCCGACGCCCAGTACGTGGACTTCCAGTCGTTCGACTCGGACTATCACGAGTCGTGGGACATCGACAGCGCACTGCACCCGCAGACGCTCATCGCGTACGGCATGGACCGCGCGCTACTCGGCCCCGGCCACGGAGCGCCCGCGCGCGTCCACTCCCCCGTCAAACTCGGATACAAGAACACGAAATACCTAACCCGGATCGTGTTCCTCCCCACGCGCGCGGGCGGGTACTGGAGCGATCGCGGCTATGAGTGGTACGGCGGCGTGTGATTGCCTAATTTTCGTGCACGATGTCACGACGCCCCTTCTTCTACCGAGAGACGCACGGCATTCGTGTAACCGTGCGACCGACGTATCTGCCCGAGCAGTCGCGCCCACACGCGCGGCACTATGTGTTCGCATACTACGTTCGGATCGAGAATGTCGGGAAGCTGCCAGCCCAGCTGCTCAGCAGACGGTGGCGAATCCACGATTCCATCGGTGAGGACAGCCAGGTGGAGGGAGAAGGCGTGATCGGCGAGCAGCCGATCATCGCCCCCGGCAAGGTTCACGAGTACCAGAGCTTCATCATTCTCAAGTCGCCGAGCGGCCACATGGAAGGCGACTATCACTTCGTGCGAAACGACGACTCGTCGTTCGACGCACAGATTCCGCGGTTCGAGCTCGATGCCACCGCGGGGTTCGGATCGGCGTTCGAGTGAGCTCGGAACACCGCGTGGGCCGGCGATACGTCTTCGCGTCGTGGGGCCTGTGTTGCGGAGTGGCGGTGGCTCTCCAGGCGTGTCAGCGTAAGTCCCCGGCTCGAGCGGATTCCGGCGTCTCGAGCGCGCCTGTCGCGAACGCACCGGCGGCCGCTGCATCCCCGCGCGCCGACTCCGCTGCGGCGCCGGCTGGCGTCGCGCCCGCGTCAGGCGCAGCGACGACCCCTGGCTGCGTGTCGGAGGGCGAGTGGCAGCCGTGCAGCATCGAAAAGCGCCTGACGGATGCCGGCTTCGTCCCGATCAACAAGGGGCCAGCACCGACCGGCGTGTTTCCCGCCGCCGGCACGACCTACGCGCTGGGTGCGGCACAACTCCACGTCTACATCTTCAAGTCGGCAAAGGAGCGCGAACAGGCGGTTGCGGGCATCGACACGACGACGGTATCGCGGCGCGGCAGCCCGGCATCATGGCCGATGCCGCCTACGTTCATCACGTCGAACAACCTGGTGGCGGTGCTGGTGAGCGATAACGCGCGGCAGATCGAGCGGGTGCAGCTCGCGATCACGGCCGGTCTGCCGCGCGCGAGCCGCTGATGCAGATCGCCTTCGTCGCGGGAGCAACGGGGTACACCGGACGTGAAGTCGTGCGCGAGCTCGTGGGTCGCGGGGTTCGGACGGTGGCGCACATTCGACCGGACTCGTTGCGCGTGCACGAGTGGCGGGCGCGGTTCGAGGCCGGCGGCGCCGCCGTCGACACGACGGCATGGAACGACGCGGCGATGACGAACACGCTGTCGGCGCTACAGCCCACGCACGTGTTCTCGCTGCTCGGCACGACGCGCGCTCGGCGCCGCGCCTCGGCAGCCCGCGGGAAGGCCGAGAGCTACGAATCGATCGATTACGGCCTGACTGCGCTCCTGATCCGGGCGGCGGTCGCGTCCGGAAGCAGGCCGCGCTTCGTGTACCTCTCGTCCATCGGCGTTCGCGAGCACAGCTCGAATCCATATCTGGTCGCGCGCTGGCGCGCCGAGTCGCTGTTGCGCGCGAGTGGGTTACCCTACACGGTGGCGCGGCCGTCGTTCATCACGGGGCCCGGGCGCGATGAGTCTCGACCGCTGGAGCGGGCGGCCGCCGGTGTCGCGAACGTGATTGCGGGGCTCGCGCGTGTCGTGGGCGCGCGTCGCTTCGCGGGCAGCGTCCGCTCGTTGACGGGAACGGAGCTCGCCGCGGGGCTCGTTAGGCAGGCGTTCGATTCCGCCGGGGAGAACGTCACCATCGGCACCGACGAGCTCGCGCCGGTCTAGCCGCGCGACACGTCAGGATGGCCGCCTCGCGAGGCGGCCGGGGACGATGGCCTTGTCGCCAAATTTCGCGCGCAGCCGATCGACGGCGCCGGCGAGCGCCCGATCCCGGGACGTCTCGAGCAGCGACGACGGGGTCTCGAAGAGCGAAAGCTGCGCGGCGCGATCCGGCACACCCAGCGACGAGAGCGCGACGCCAAGCAGCCGAGCCCGGACCCGACGCTCACGCCGCAGACGAGCGAGCAGCGCGCGCGACGTCGCGAGGATGACGCGGTCGGAAATCACAGGCTGCGGCAGCGTGCGGCTTGCCTGACGAGTCCTGAAGTCGCCGTCGCGCAAGCGGACGGTCACGGTGCGCGCCGCGAGATCGTGTTCCCGCAGATCGGCAGCGAGTCGGGTCACGAGCCGCAGCAGCTCGCGATGCAGGTCGTCGTCGCTCTCGATGTCGTGCGCGAACGTCTCTTCGCGACTCATGCGCTGCGGGATGTCCCGCGTGGACACCGGCGTGTCATCGATGCCGCGCGCGCGGGCCCAGAGCCACGCGGCCTCGCGCTCGCCGACCATCCGCGTCAGGGCCGCGGCGTCGTGTGGCAGCACGTCTTCCACGTTGCGGAGCCCGGCGCGATCGAGCCGCTCGCGGAACTTCGGACCGATCCCGGGGATGTCGGCCAGATCGAAGCGCCGGAGGAACTGACCCTCGCCTCCAGCGGGAACGACGAACACGCCCGAGGTTGGCCGATCGGGTTTCGACTTCGCGAGCTCGACCGCGAGCTTGGCGACGAGTCGTGATGGTCCGCCGCCTAACGATACAGTCAGACCGGTTTCGGCAAGCACGGCAGCGCGAATCGCCAGCGCGACGTCTTCAGCCGTGCGGTCGGCGTAGAGTCGCTCGGTTCCGGTGAGGTCCAGATACCACTCATCGATGCTCGCACATTCGACGACGGGCGCGAACCGCTCGAGCACCGCAGCGATCTCGCGGCTCTTCTTGGAGCAGGCGGTACGCGGTACAGGCACGCACAGCGCGTTGGGGCAGAGCTTGAGCGCGCGAGAGATTGGCATCGCCGATCGCACGCCGAACTGCCGCGCCTCGTAGGACGCGGAACACACCACGCCGCGACTTCCAGGTGCGCCACCGACGATGAGCAGGCGCGCGCGACCGGCTCCCTCAGGGTCAACGAGCCTCGCCACCGCCGCAAAGAACGCGTCGGCATCGGCGAGGAGAATGCGGCGCGGCGGAGCGGAGCGCTCGGTCGGAGAAGGGAACGAGGAGGGCGGCATGGCGACGTGGCAGCGCGAGGCCGATGACACCGCGCGCGACACGTCAACCTACTGACGAAGGGTCAGGGCCGCCACGCGGCGAACACGTCGAACGCGTCGGGGCTGTTCGTCACTCGGACGACGTCGGACCCGTCCGCGGCCATCGTGTAGATCTCGAAGTTACCGTCGCGATCAGAATGGAACGCGATGCGCTTGCCGTCACTCGACCACGACGGGTAGTAGCTGTTCTTCCCGGGGACATTCGTGAGTCGAGTGAGCCCGGTGCCGTCGGCGTTCATCGCGTAGAGCTCGAAGTTGCCGTCGCGGTTGGAATGGAATGCGAACCGCTGGCCTGTCGGCGCCCAGGACGCGAAGAGATCGTCGCCGGGGCTGTTCGTTAGCCGCACGGGCGACGTGCCATTCGCATTCATCATGTAGATCTCGAAGTTGCCGTCGCGGTCGGACTGAAACGCGATGCGCGATCCATCGGGCGACCACCGCGGGCCGTTCTCGATGGACGACGGCGCGGTCGTGAGGCGCACTGGGTTGGTGCCGTCCGCGTTCATCACGTAGATCTCGAAATTGCCATCGCGATTGCTGGCAAACGCGATGTGCGATCCGTCCGGCGACCATGAGGGCTGCTGATCGTTCGCGGTGTTGTTCGTGAGCCGCTGCACGTCGGAGCCGTCGGCGTTCATCGAGTAGATCTCGTTGTTCCCGTCGCGCGATGACGTGAATGCGATGCGTCCGGTCGTCGACCACGTGGGTTCTCCGTCGTCACCGGGCGATGTGGTGATGCGTCGCACGTCGGATCCGTCGGCATTCACCGTGTAGAGGTCCAACTCGAACGTCGCGGGATTGTCGCGACTGGAGGCGAAGACGAGCCGGGAGCTGCTGCCGCCTGTTCCCGTTGGGGTGTTCTCGTCGCTGCCGCACGCGGCCGCAACGAGGAGCGAGGACGCGGCACAGCATACCGTGCATACCGTGAACACGCGTCGCGAGCTGCGCACGAGGGGTGTCATGGTCGAGCGGGTTCGTGGTTCCGAGCGACGCCCCGCGCGTCGCCACCGGCGCCGTCGGGGCAGCTTTCATTCCACATCAGGTCATCCGGACTGGGGACTCGGCCGAGAGGCTATTACTGCCGAGAAAGGCTCCTCGGCGCTAATTGCGTCCCGGCCGAGTCCCGAGTCCCGAGTCCCTAGTCCCGAGTGCCGACTCGGTGCAGCTTCCCTGCATCCCAAACCGTCACTCGGCTTCATGCTCACCCCTCGTTCAATAATTCGCAGCCTCACTGTCGCGATGCTCGTCGCCTCCGGGCCTCTGGTTGCACGCTCGGCGTCGAGCCAGGCTCCCGCTCCCTCGAGCGGCCAGCGCTATGGCCGCCTCCTCATCAAGAACGCGAACGTGATAGACGGCGCCGGCAATCCGACGCGCGGTCCGCTCGACATTCTCGTGCAGGGAAACACCATCGTCTCAATCCAGGCGTCGCAGCCGGCGGAATTCTCCGGCAGCACGATCCCGGGCGCCCGGCAGCAATCACAGGCGGCTGACAAGGTGATTGACGCCAAGGGCATGACCGTCATGCCCGGCATCATTGACGTGCACGCGCACATCCAGTTCAGTCGCGCCGGCAAGGTGATGCCGAAGGACTACGCGTACAAGCTGTGGCTCGTGCACGGGATCACGACCATTCGTGATCCCGGATCCATGGAAGGGATCGACACGATCGTCGCGCACGCGAGGCTGTCGGCGGACAACAAGATCTCGGCGCCGACGATCATTCCGTACGCCGTCGCGGGCGCGAACACGCCTGACGAGGCACACGCGCTCGTCCGGCGGCTGAAGCAGCAGGGTGCCGCAGGCCTCAAGGTGTTCATCAACCGCCCCGACGTCTGGGAGGCGATCGCTGATGAGGCGAAGAAGCAGGGCTTGCCGATCGCGACCGACATGAAGATCCAGGAGCTCGATGCGATCGGCGCTTCACGGCTCGGCGTGAGGAGCATCGAGCACTGGTATGGGATTCCGGACGCGGCGACGCCCGGACCGCAGAACTTCCCGGACTCCTACAACTACGACAACGAGCTCGATCGCTTTCGATGGGCCGGTGACATCTGGCGCCAGGCAGATTCGTCACGCCTGTCCGCGGTGCTCGACACCATGCTTGCTCACGGCGTGACGTGGGACCCGACGTTCGCGATCTACGAGGCCAACCGCGACCTGCAGCGTGCGCGCACCCAGCCATGGTTCCGCGACTACGCGCTCCCGCAGGTTATGCAGAACTTCGAGCCGGACGCGAGCCGCCATGGCTCCTATCACTTCGACTGGACGACCGCCGACGAGATCATGTGGCGGAACAACTACCGGATCTGGATGCAGTGGGTGCGTGAGTATTCGCGGCGCGGCGGGAACGTCACCGTGGGCTCGGACGCGGGATTCATCTACGAGCTGTACGGGTTCACCACCATTCGCGAAATGGAGATGCAGCAGGAGGCTGGCTTCCATCCCCTCGAGGTCATCCAGCACGCCACGTCCAACGGCGCCAAGCTCCTCGGCCTAACGAATACCGGTGTGGTCCGGCCCGGGTTCAAGGCGGACCTCATCGTCGTGGACGGCAACCCGCTCCACAACATGAAGGTGCTGTACGCGACGGGACTTCAGGTCGAGGAGAACGGCAAGCTCGTTCAGCGCGGCGGCGTGAAGTACACCATCAAGGACGGCGTGGTGTTCGAGGTCGCGCCGTTGTTAGGTGACCTGCGCGAGATGGTGCGGAAGGCGAAGGAGGCCACGCCGGCATCCGCTCCCTAACCGGATCAAGGGCTCTGAGCCCTTGGTCGTCGACTTACCAGCCCGGCGACAGTACGAAGCCGAAGTGGCCGCCCTTCTGCGGGCGCTGGAACGGGTACGCGTAATACGTCTCGAACACGAGATAGCCCAGCACGTTCATGCGTGCACTGATTCCCGTGCTGAACACCGGGACGCGCTTGGGCGTGTTGCGATTGAACTCGAACGTCGGCGGGTCACCCTTCGCCCACGCGACGCCGGCGTCGAAGAACGGCGCGATGTCCGTCGGCAGGAAGGGGAAGTTGATGAGCCCGAACTCGCGCACACCGAACAGGGGGAACCGCATCTCCGCGTTGATCACGCCGATCTTGCTGCCTAACAAGCGATCGATCTCGGCGCAACCGCTCTGGGTGGCCGCGTTGTTGACCGGCGTGCACTCGTTCGGTCCGAAGTTGTTCGCGTCGTACCCGCGAATCAGTGTCTCCTGACCGAGATACAAGGGCGTCAGTTTCTGCGGGTTGTCCGCGTCGGAGCCAAAGCGGCCATAGTACAATCCACGGAACGCGAACGTCACCGGCTGGGCGAAATAGTACCGTCGATAGTCGCCCAGCAGCGTCGTGAAATTGAGTTGGCCGATCGCCGGTGATACTTCGAACCGATACCGGCCGCCGGCAACGGGCGACGTGAACCCCGTGAACGAATAGTCCCCCACGAGCGCCACGGACGCCTGACCGAACGCGATGCTTGGCGGAGCCGGGACATTGCTCCGTTCCTGTCCGAGGAACTCGCCGTCCGGGAGGTAGTAGTACGAGAAGCCCTCGTTGCCGTACGCGTACCGGTTGTAGCCGCCAGAGAATTCGATCCGGCGTGTCTGTGAGAGCGGATATTGGGTGATGAACGACGCGTTCTCGACGTAGACCCGCTGGATGATCTGGTCTACCCTAACGACGGGCACACCGTTGACGTCGGTCTGGTTGTACGTCTGATACGCCTGCACGTATGGCACGTGACTGAGGCCCGTCAGCCAGTTCCAGCGGCGCTTCATGCTCTTGTAGTACACCTGGCCGCCGATGTCCTTGAACGTTCCTTGTGCGGCGAGCGCCGCGCCAACCTCGCGGGTCTCCAGCATGTCCGAGAACCCGGCGGACACGGCGCCGACGATGCCGTTCCCGTACGCCTGGTTACTGACGCCAACGCCGACGGTGGGTGCGCCGAGGTACGCGAGCTCGAGCTTCGGTTTGTAGCTCGACTCGTGCGTCACGGCCTGTTGCTGCAAACCGGTGGTGGCATCCGCGAGGTACGTCTGGACGATACTCGTCGTTGCGGCATCCACCGGAACGAGTATCCCGGCTGCCGGTCGGCCTTGCTGCGCGCCTTGTTGTGTTGCCGTGGCGTCGGGTTGTGCTGCGGCGACAGGGCGCGCCGACGTGTCGGGTCGCACGGACGTATCTCTTGGCGTCACGACGTTAGGCCGCACCGTGTCGGGTCGCACCGTGTCGGGTCGCACCGCCGCGCCAGGAGGCGCTGCCACGCCGGGCGGCGCAGCCATCGTCTGAACTGGCACGCCGTGCGACGCCTCTTCGGCAGACAGTGCGCGGATCAGGTTCCCGCCGTTGTCGAACACGGAGAACACGAGCCGGCCAGTCTGACTGGCCACGCTGAGTGTCGGTGACAACGCCGTGATGCCGCTGACGCCCGTCGCGGTACGCGTGATCTGGACGACCTCGCTCGTCGCGAGATCGATGCGATAGATCTCGCTGAAGCCATCACGATCCGACACGAAGTACAGGTGGTGGCCGTCAGGCGTGAACTGAGGATTGATGTGCTTCGCGCCGGGGAAGATCGTGAGCTCGCGAACGTTGCCGGTTGGCATGTCCATGAGCGCCAGGTTCATCGGCCCGTACTTCAGGGTCTCGAAGCTGGTGCCCGGTCCTCGATCCGTGGCGAATGCGAGCGTCTTTCCGTCCGGGGACCACGCGGGGTGCAGCTCCGCATAACGATCATTCGTCAGTTGCCGCGCCTTTCCGGACTTGACGTCGATCAGATACAGATCGCTGATGCCGCCGTGCGTCCCGCTGATGGCGATCGACTTGCCGTCGGGGCTCCACGCGGCGTCGTTGATCGCTCCGACTCCATTGATCTTGATGCTCCGCTCGACCGAGTGCGACTTGACGCTGAAGAGCGTCACACGGTTATCGCCCTGCTCGAACGCGATGAACGCGAGCTGCTTGCCGTCCGGCGACCACGACCCGGACGCGTTCACGAAGCTCAATGCGTCGAAATGCGGATCCGCGTTAGGTCCGGTGAGCTTCCGTACGATCTTGCCCGTAACCGCGTCGGCCACGAACAGGTCCACCGTGAAGAGACCACGCCGCGCGAAGAACGCCACGTACTTGCCATCGGGGCTGATGGCCGGCGCGACGTTGATGTCGCCCGGCTCCTTCCCGGTGCCGAGCAGGGAATGGCCCAACTCCCACGGGTTGGTCCTGCCTTGCATGAGCGGCAGATACGTCGCGCGAATGGATGCCAGCCACTCCTTGGAAAGCGAATCGCTCGAGACGCCGATGACGCGACGCAATGCCGCGTCCCACCCTCCGCGTAACGACGCGCGGTACACGTCGCTCACGCCCTGATCGCCCCACTTGCCCCCGATGTAGGCCCACAACGCTTGCCCGTAGCGATACGGGAAGTAGCGCGGATCGGTCGTCAGCTTCTTGATCGACGGCAGGTCGTTGCGAAGTGCCGCGTCACGCATCCACATCGCCGTGTGCGGGTCCTCGCGGCCAACCGAGAGGTACTCGGCCATGCCCTCGATCAGCCACAGCGGAAGCTGGCCGAGACCCTGAAAGCCGCCGCTGGTGGGTGACTCCGCGATGTCGTACTGGAACACGTGCACCATCTCGTGACCGAGCACGTGGTCGTTCTCGGCGTAGATGCCGGTGAACGGCATCACGACACGGTTCCGGGCCGCCTCAGTTACACCCCCCGTGCTCTGATCGAGGAACCCACCGATGACGTTCGTCTGCTCGAAATCGGGATGGTCAGCGTAGAAGACCAGCGGCTTCCGGTTGAAGTTCTGCCGCATGATGCCAGAGAGTCGCGTGTACCAGCGCTCGGCCATCCGTGCGGCGTCGGCGGTCGCTGTCGATTCCGCCGGGTAGTAGTGAATGTCGTAATGCTGGGTGCTCAGGACGCGAAAATCGAACGTCTGGTACTGAACCTTGTTGCGCCCGAAGTACTGGCCTTCGACAACGGACGGCGCAACCGCTGCCATCATGGCAACGAGCATCATCGACCGCGTTCGTGCACCCGCGAACCGACGCATGTGATCTCCGTATGCTGATCGTGGCGACCGCCTCGAGCATCGGTCTCCGCAGCAACGACCGGGCGCAAGCGCCATACCATACCCCGGCCACACTACGACGTACCAACGAATTGCGCTCTCAGCAGCCTATGTCGTACCATGCACGCAACGCTCGGCGTTATCAGGCCGATCGCCACGCGCTTTTACCCCACAGCCCAACTGTGTTCGCCATAAAACGAAACTTCTTCGCCCGGCCCGGCCGATGCGCACCTTTTGCGGTGAACGGCCTGCTGGCGCTGGTGACTGCCGCCACTGCGAGCGCCCAGGTTCCCGCGAGCCGGCCATCACCGCCACCGCCTGACGTCTACATCGCGTCGATCACCCCGCAGCGCGGTGCAGCGACTGTTGGCGCTCCGATGAACATCACTGATCGGCCCGGTTACGACAACCAGCCCAGCTTCAGTGGTGATCAGCGGGGTGTGTTCTTCACATCAGTGCGGGACGATGCGCAGGCCGACATCTACCGCTACGACCTGGGGACGAAACGTACAACCCGTGTGACGACCACGGCGCCCGAGAGTGAGTATTCGGCGACACCCATCGATGGCGGTAGTGCCATTTCAGTCGTACGCGTCGAGCGCGACTCGGCTCAACGACTCTGGCGGTTCCCGCTGGATGGCGGCGCGCCGTCGGTCATTCTCGAACGCGTCCGACCGGTCGGCTATTATGCGTGGGCTGATGACCACACCCTCGCGCTGTTCGTGCTTGGCTCGCCAAACACACTGCAACTCGCTGACACGCGAACCGGCAAATCGGACACGATCGCGACGGACATCGGCCGATCGCTTCACAGAATTCCCGGCACGCACCGCGTGAGCTTCGTACGCAAAGTCGGGCCGACGGAGTGGTGGATCGAGTCGCTCGATCCAGCGAGTCGGGAAACCGCGCGCCTCGTACGCTTGCCGGAGGGCGTCGAGGATTACGCCTGGCTTCCGGACGGATCGATCCTCTGTGGTCGCGAATCCAGGCTGCTCCGGTGGTCCGGGAAGGCCGGCAATGAATGGCGTGAGATCGCCGATCTTGCGACAGCGGGAGTGAAGGACATCACGCGACTCGCCGTGAATGCGCGCGGCGATCGCATCGCATTCGTGGCGGACGGGCGGATGGGATCGAAGTAGGAAGTAGGATCGACTCGATCAATCGTTCGTCGTTCGACCGGCCCACGCGTCCATGAGGGTCCGCATTTTCGTTAGGATTGCGGGCTGCTTCGTCGCGAGCGCCGTGGTATGGCGATCGTCCCACAGCGGTGATGGGCCGATCGTCGCCGAGACCCATTGTCGTTCGGACATCGCGTGTCGCGCGACGCATTCGATCTTCGTGGGGAACTCTCCGGGTAACGGCCGTAAAGGAAAGGCCGGAACGCGCGTGGCCAGCCTGAGAAGCGTCACGTCATGCACCACGCCGCCGTCCCACTTCGGGTGGTAGACGAGTTGTTCGACCGCGTAGTCGGTGTCCCCGATTCGAACATGGAGGCGCCCGCCGGTTGGATGAGCCGCCGCAACGGCACCAGCGGTCGTCACGACCCATTGCGCGCCGATCAAGGCGCAGTCGCTCTCTGTGACCTGAGCGCCGACGGCACAGCGACGCGTATCGGCGCGCAGACCGGGCTGGAGCAGCGACGGCGGAAAGAATGGTCCGCTCGCCACCATCAATGCTGCGACCGCGAACGAACCAGTACTCACACCATCCTCCGCGCTGTCACGACTGGGATGAACCGGCATTGCTCGAGGCGTAGCTGAGCCTCACCGCTCAGTATGACAATCGGCGTCGCCGTGGCGCCTTGCGCGCGTGACGACTCGCACGGGGCGGCGTACGAGACGAACCGGAGTGGGCCGGATTCTGCCAGCGAGCCCGACCAGTTTCAGGCGTGTCTGCCGGGTATCTCGTCCTACGGCAGGAGTACCACCTTCCCGAACGACTCGTTGGATTCCATGCGACGGTGCGCGTCGGCGATGGCGGCGAGCGGGAATACCTGATCGACCACGGCGCGCAGCGCGCCGGTCTGGAACCTGTCGAGGAGATCGCGAGCGAACGCGTCCGTGGCTGCAGCCTTCTCATCCACCGACCTCGCTCGAAGGACTGTCCCGATGATCGTCAGTCGGCGCGACAGGATGCGGCGGAGATCGAGCGTGGCGCTCGCGCCGGCAACGAGGCCGACCAGCATGAGTCGGCCTTTGTTCGACATCACCGCGATACTTGCCGGCGTGTACGCACCACCGACGAGATCGAGCACCACATCGAATCCGTTGGGCGCCCACTCCTGCGCCACCGGTGCGAGCTCGCTCGCGTCACGGATCGCGGCTCCGCGCTCCAGGCCGAACGGCATCGCTCGCTCGATCTTGTCGGGTGTGCGTGAAGTACCATAGGGAATCGCGCCGATCACTCTCGCCACCTGCACCGCCGCGAGCCCAACGCCGCTGCCTACGGCATGGATGAGCACGCGCTCGTTGCGAGCGAGGTGTGCCTGCGTGACGAGCGCGTCGTGGGCGGTGATGAACGCTTCCGGAATGGCGCCGGCGTCTTCCCATGACACACTCGACGGAACGCGTGCGACCGTGCGCGCGGGCGCCGCGATGAACTCTGCATGTGCTCCGCCGCCGGCGATGCCGAACACGCGATCCCCAACGGCGAATCCATGCACGTCGCGCCCAACGCCCGCGACCTCGCCCGCGTACTCGAGACCAGGGATGTCCGCGGGCGATCCAGGCGGTGCGGGATAACCGCCCTTGCGCTGGTGGATATCCGCTCGGTTGAGTCCGGACGCGCGCACGCGAACCAGCACGTCATCCGCGCCGGGTTTCGGCGCGTCGACGTCACGAATCTCGAGCACCTCGGGCCCGCCGGGACGGGTAATGACGACCGCTCGCATTCGCTGTATGCTAGAGGCGCGGTGGTTGAACGCCAATACGCGAGGCTAATTACCTCCCGAAACCACAGTCTGATCGCCGCCGTACGGCACCCTAAGGGTCATTCCGGTAGCAACGTCACGAGAGGATACACACGTGTTGGGATTGCTCGCACTCGCGCTGTCGACGGCAGCGGTATTCATTGGGTTTACGCAAGCGAAAGACTTCGTCGCGCGTCGGCTTCGGTACGTCGATGCGGCAAGAAGCCCGCTCGCGCCGATCGTCGCGGGCGTAGGTGCGGCGCTGATCGCCGCCCCGATCGTCTGGATGCTCCCACTCGTCGGCGTGGGGACCGCGGTCGCGTTCGGACTCAGCGTCGCTCTGGGCGTCGCCGCAGGCAACAAGGAAATCCGTCGCTCGCTCCCGCCCGGCTGAGCGGACGCGGCCGAACACGAAATCGCCGTGCCAGGTCTGGCGCGGCGATTCTTTTTTTCGTCGAACTCCAAACGTCGATGTCGTTAGGCCGCGGGAGCGCCGATCGTCATTGAGCCGCTGGTCCGCGTGGCGACGTGAGCGCGCGCACGGTCGAGCGCATCGTCGATGCTCATGAAGATGTCATTGCCCATCTCGCGGAACAGCTCGGATCGTTGAATCGCGGCCAGCGGCTGCGCGTGCACTTCCGCCAACAGCACCATGGTGCGGTCACGCCGAAATCGGCGCACGACCTCCCGGAGTGCGTGGAGCCCGGACGAGTCGAGAATGCTGACGTCGCGCATTCGGATGATGATCACCCACGGCTTGCCCGCGATCTGGCCCAGCGCCTCCTTGAACGCCTCGGCCGCGCCAAAGAAGAAGGCCCCGCTGATCTCGAAGACTTCCACACGATCAGGGATGGTGCGGCGACTGATGGCCCCCGGCGCGGAGTAGGTCGTGTCGTCGCCGTCCTGTTTCAGGTCGCGCGTGACCGCCGAAATGTTCGTCGCCTCGGCCATGCGCTTCATGAACAGGAATGAGGCCAACACCATTCCGACGGCGATCGCCACGGTGAGGTCGACGAGCACCGTCAGCAGAAATGTCGTCAGGAGCACCGCGGCGTCCTCGCGTGGACCGCGAAGCTCCGCCCGGAACACGCGCCATTCGCTCATCTGATACGCAACGAGCATGAGGATACCCGCCAGCGTCGCCATCGGAACGAGCGCGGCCCACTTTCCGAAGACGAGTGCGATGAGCAGGAGCGTCGCCGCGTGAACGATTCCGGCGACTGGCGTGCGACCACCGTTCTTGACGTTGGTGGCAGTGCGGGCGATCGCACCGGTGGCCGGAATGCCTCCGAACAGCGGCGACGCGATGTTCGCGACGCCCTGCGCCACGAGCTCCATGTTCGACCGATGGCGGCCGCCGATCATTCCGTCCGCCACCATGGCCGACAACAGCGATTCGATGGCGCCTAACGCGGCGATCGTGAACGCGGGTCCCACGAGCGCGCGGACATCGGCGAGCGAAAGCGACGGAAGCTCGGGGCGAGGAAACGCGAGATCGATGACGCCGAACCGGCTCCCGATGGTTTCCAGCGGCAAGTGAAACAGTCGAACGACCGCCGCGGTGATGATCAGCGCCACCATCGGTCCGGGGAATCGCCAGTTCAACCGCCGCCACGCGACGAGCAGCGCGACGGTGAATCCGGCGATCCCGACGGCCCACGGATTCACCGTGTTCGCCGCGTTCCACAGCACGTCCAGCTTCTCGGCGAACTCCGCGGGGACCTTCTCCACGTGCAAGCCGAAAAAGTCGCGGAGCTCATTGGACGCGATGATGACCGCGATGCCGGACGTGAACCCGGTGACGAGCGGGTGCGGGATGAACTTGATCATGGTGCCGAGCTTGAAGAGCCCGAGCAGCACCAGAATGAGCCCGGCCATGAGCGTCGCGGCGGCAAGGCCCGACACACCGTATCGCTGGACGATGGCGTACACGACGACCACGAAGGCGCCGGTTGGCCCGCCGATCTGTACCCGCGAGCCGCCAAGCGCCGAGATCAGGAAGCCGGCAATGATCGCCGTGTAGAGTCCCTGCGCCGGCGTCACTCCGCTCGCGATGGCGAACGCGATCGCGAGCGGCAGGGCCACGATGCCGACGATCACTCCAGCGGTGGCGTCGCTCGTGAACTGCCGCCGGTCATAGCCGCGGAGCGTCGTGATCAGCTTTGGAATCAGCACGGAAAGCGTGGTTCGAGATGAGAGCGATCGCTAGACTGTGGACGAGCGATCGAAGGTCTGGTTCCGTCACAGTCTGTTGCGTCCTCTGGCGGATCTCCGAACAAAAATGACCAATCCTGAGTTCAAGGACCACTTTTCGGCGTCGGCCGCGGACTACGCGACGTTCCGACCCAAGTATCCGGCTGAACTGATCGACTTCGTGGCGTCGCTCCCCGAGCGACGTGGCTGCGTGTGGGATTGCGCCACCGGCAACGGCCAGGCGGCGGTTCCGCTCGCACAGCGATTCGACCGGGTCGTCGCGACGGATGCGAGCGTTGAGCAGATCGGGCACGCGATTCCGCACCCGAGGGTCTCGTACAGCGTCGCCCTGGCGGACCAGAGTGGACTCGAAGACGCGTCCGTCGATCTCGTGACGGTCGCGCAATCGCTGCATTGGTTACCGGTCGACCGGTTCTACGCGGAGGTGCGTCGAGTGACGGTGCCTCGCGGCGTGCTCGCCGTGTGGTGTTACAGCCGACCGGTGCTCGATGGGGAGATCGACGCCATCGTCCTGCGATACTACGCCGAGACCTGCGGCGCGTACTGGCCGGCGGACCGCAAGCTCGTGGACGAAGGCTATCGTAGCATGGCGCTCCCGATCGACGAGGTTGCCGCGCCAACGCTGCATATCGAGAGCTCCCTCTCGCTCGCCGAGTTCGGCGGCTATGTGCGAACGTGGTCGGCGACCAACAGGCTGGCCAAGGCAATCGGGCGGGACCCGGTGGTCGACCTGGAGGATGAGCTGCGCGCGGCGTGGGGGCGGGATGGCGAGCGACGACTGGTTCGATGGCCCATCCACATTCGCGCCGGGCGCGTGCAGCGCCGGTGAATGGCGAGCTCACACCGACTTCGCGTTCTCAGAGTACCCGGGCGGTTCGCGGTCTGCAGGTTGTCCGCGAGCGACGCTGTCCCGTCGTGGGCGAATGGTCCGGGCTTCGTGTCGATCACGCGCACCGACGACGAGCTGTCGATCGTGTGCGCGGAGGCCGTGGTGCCGCGGGGAACGGCGTGCCTGCGCGGCTATGCCGCCATGCGCGTGGAGGGGACGCTCGCGCCGGAGCTCGTGGGCATTCTGGTATCGCTCGCCAAGCCGCTTGCCGATGCCGGCATCCCGATCCTCGCGATAGGAACGCACGACACGGACTACGTTCTCGTACGCGAGGTCGATCTCGATCGCGCCGTCGCTGCGCTCCAGCGCGCCGGCCATGAAGTCGACAACGACCAGGGCATTACTTTTCCTGCCAAACGAGTCAACTGAGGCTGCATGGCTGAAAGCGGCAAACCGAAAAAGCCGCGCGTGAACATGGCGCGGGCGTGGGATGAGGCCCGCTCCCTCATCTGGAAGCACCGACGGTCGCTGTCGATCGGGCTCGCGCTCATGCTCGTGAACCGCCTCGCGGGTCTCGTGCTGCCTGCAAGCTCGAAGTATCTGATCGACAACGTCCTGACCAAACATCAGCTGGACAAGCTGGTGCCACTCGCGCTCGCCGTCGGCGGCGCGACGGTGGTGCAGGCGATCACGTCATTCTCGTTGTCGCAGATCGTGAGCGTCGCGGCGCAACGGGCGATCAGTGACATGCGGGTCGAGGTGCAGCGACACGTGCTCAGACTTCCCGTCTCGTTCTTCGATGCGACGAAGTCGGGCGTGCTGATCACGCGCGTCATGACCGACGCCGAAGGCGTCCGGAATCTCATTGGCACCGGTCTCGTTCAGCTCACCGGTGGGTTCCTCACGGCGATCATCGCCCTCGGCGTGCTGTTCTACCTGAACTGGCATCTCACGGCGTCGACGATCTTCGTCCTGCTGGCCTTTGGCGGCATGATGGCGGTGGCGTTCAAGCGGCTCCGGCCGCTCTTCCGGCAGCGAAACGAGATCAACGCCGAGGTGACGGGACGCCTGGGTGAGGCGTTAGGCGGCATACGGACCGTGAAGGTCTACACCGCGGAGGAGCGCGAGGAGCGCATCTTCTCGGACGGGATCGAGCGGCTGTTCCGGAACGTCGCGTCGACCATCACCGGGACGTCGGCCGTGGGTGCCGCCACGACGGTGATCGTCGGGCTGATCGGCGTCCTCATGATCATTGTGGGCGGACGGTCGATCGTGGGCGGCTCCATGACGCTCGGCGATTTCGTCATGTACATCTTCTTCATCGGACTGGTGGCGGCCCCGCTGGTGCAGATCGCGTCGATCGGGACGCAGGTCAGCGAAGCGTTCGCCGGGCTCGATCGCATCCGCGAGATCCGGCAAACGGCGACCGAGGATCAGGAAGACGAGCAGCGCGCGGCGATTGACGAGATCGCGGGCGACATCGCATTCCAGAACGTCAGCTTCGAGTACGTGCCGGGCGTGCCAGTGCTCCGCGACGTCTCGTTCCAGACCCAGGCCGGCACGACGACGGCGCTCGTCGGTTCGAGCGGGGCGGGGAAGAGCACGCTGATCGGCCTGGTCAGCGCGTTCAACCGTCCGACGCATGGTCGCGTGCTCGTCGACGGCCGCGATGCGGCCACGCTCCGGCTTCGTGACTATCGCGCGCATCTCGGCGTGGTGATGCAGGACAACTTCCTGTTCGACGGGACGATCAAGGAGAACATCGCGTTCGCGAAGCCTAACGCGACGGACGAGGAGGTCCGGGCGGTGAGCCGCATCGCGCACTGCGACGAGTTCATCGACCGGTTCGAGAAGAAGTACGAGACGATTGTTGGCGAGCGCGGCGTGAAGCTGTCCGGCGGTCAGCGACAGCGCGTGGCGATCGCGCGTGCCATCCTCGCCGATCCACGCATCCTCATTCTCGACGAGGCGACGTCCAGCCTTGACAGTGAAAGCGAGGCGCTGATTCGGGACGGACTCCGCTCACTCCGCCGCGGCCGGACGACGTTCGTCATCGCGCACCGGCTGTCGACGATCGAGAGCGCGGATCAGATCCTGGTCATGGAGGAAGGCCGGATCATCGAGCGCGGAACGCACCGCGAGCTGATCGCGGCGAACGGACGGTACCGCCAGCTCTACGACAAGCAGTACAACATCGAGCACGACCAGTTCATCAATCCGGGGGAAGACTTCCTCCCGGTGCCGGAGCCCGAGGCCGCTCCCGTGCGCGCGGCGCGCCAGACTCGCGGCGCCCTCTAGTCCCCTGCGCCGGCGTCCGCCCGCGGGCTTTACAGCCGTTGCGGCGGGCGCCACGTTCGTTTGCCCAGACCTGGCTGGTCCCCGCCTCCGGAGGTGCGCATGGACGGTCTCATGATGGATTACGCGCTGACCATCACCGCAATGCTGCGCCGAACGGAATCCATGTTCGGGCACAAAGAGATCGTCTCGCGGCGCCCCGACCGCACGATCGAGCGGTCGACGTACGCGGTCGCGTTAGGCCGAGCGCGTCGGCTGGCGTCCGCGCTGCAGCAGCTTGGTGTCGGTCGCGGGGACCGGGTAGCCACGCTCTGCTGGAACCATCTTCGCCATCTCGAGGCGTATTTCGGGGTGCCCTGCTCGGGCGCCGTCCTCCACACGCTCAACATTCGGCTCCACATTGACGAGCTGTCGTACATCGCGTCGCACGCCGGCGATGTCGTCGTCATCGTCGACCAGTCGCTGCTGCCGCTCGTCGAGCAGCTGACGAAGAATGTGGCGTTGAGGCACGTGATCGTAATTCGAGACACTTCGGACGCTCCGCTTCCCGATGGCGCGATCGACTACGAGGCGCTCATCGCCTCTGGCGACCCGTCGTACGAGTATCCGGAACTGCCGGAGTCCGAGGCGGCGATGATGTGTTACACGTCGGGGACGACCGGTCGCCCGAAAGGCGTGCTGTATTCGCATCGCTCGGTCTGCCTCCATACGCTCGGCACTCTGATCGCCGACGTCACCGGGATCACGGAGCGAGACACGGTCCTCGCCGTCGTGCCCATGTTCCATGCGAGTGCGTGGGGCATTCCGTTCACAGCGGCAGTGTCCGGCGCACGGCAGGTGATGCCAGGGCCGCACCTCGATGCCGCGAGCCTCGTCGACCTGTTCGAGCGCGAGCGCGTCACGATGGCTGCGGGCGTGCCGACGATCTGGCTTGGCATCCTCCAGTACCTCGACGCGAATCCCACCAAGCACGATCTCACGCCGCTCCGCCGGATGCTCGTCGGCGGCGCCGCGGTCCCCGAGCCGCTCATCCGCGCGTTCCAGGATCGGCACGGCATGTATATCCAGCAGGGCTGGGGGATGACCGAAACGAGCCCGGTCGGCTCGGTGAGCAAAGTGACGAGCGAGCTCGAAAGCGCATCGAGCGACGCGCAGTTCGCGTACCGGGCGAAGGCTGGGCTGCCACTGCCGTTCGTGGAGATTCGCGCGCGTCGCGATGACGGTGAGCTCGCGGCGTGGGATGGCGAGGCGATGGGCGAGCTCGAGGTCCGCGGACCGTGGGTGGCACGGGCGTATTACAACTCACCGGACTCCGCCGATCGGTTCACCGCTGACGGGTGGTTCCGCACGGGCGACATCGTGTCCATCGATGCGCGCGGCTGCATAACGATTCAGGATCGGTCGAAGGACCTGGTGAAGTCCGGCGGCGAATGGATCAGCAGCGTTGCGCTCGAGGGCGCGTTGCTATCGCACCAGGACGTGGCGGAGGCCGTCGTCATTGCCGTGCCGCACGAGAAGTGGGACGAGCGACCGGTGGCGGTGATCGTCCCTCGCGCAGGCCGGGCGCCGACGCTCGAGTCGGTGCGCGCACACCTCGCGCCGCATTTCGCGAAGTGGTGGCTGCCGGACGACGTCATTCTCGTCGAGTCGATCCCGCGGTCGGGCACCGGGAAGTATCTGAAGAGCATCCTGCGCGAGCGCTTTCGCGACCGCCTCGCGACGGCCCCATCGGGAGCGGCGCTGAACCAGAACGCGTAGGGGTTCGCGGCTGCGTGGCACGGCGCAGTTAGCTTTCCCGCATGAAACCGCTCCTGATCGCAGTTCGCCTCGGCCTCTACCTCGGCGCCTCGTGGCTCATCGTCGGCTCGCTGGCGAACGGCCTCTTCCCGCACGCCCTGGCGCTCGTCATTGTGCTTGCCATCTACACCACGCTGCCGCTCGCGGTCTACGCGCGCTGGCGCGGATGGCCGTTCTATCCCGAGGCGGCGTTCCGCCTGCTCGTCGTCCGTCCATTCTGGTATACGCAACTGGTGCTGCCCTTCGTCAGCGTCGCGGGTACGGCCGGTGTGGTGGTCGGCGCTGCGTTCGGGCAGCCACTCGTCGGCGGACGAATCGCAGCGGGGATCGTACTCGCCTGCGTCGGCACTGTACTGGTTGCGGGGTATCTCGGAACCCGTCGGCTCGTTGTCCGCGAGGTCGACGCATCGATTCCCGGTCTGCCGCAGGAGTTCGATGGGTTGGCGATCGCGCAGGTGTCCGACCTCCACGTCGGACCGCACACGTCTCGGCGGTTCCTCGAGCGCGTGGTCCGAACGATTCGCGACCTCTCGCCCGACGTGATCGCGGTAACGGGCGACCTCGTCGATGACCGTGCCGAGGATGTGGACGCGTACGCGTCGGCGTTAGGCGCGCTGGACGCTCCCCTCGGCGTGTTCATGATTCCCGGAAACCACGACGTCTACGCCGGGTGGGACTCCGTGGAGCATCGGCTGCGGAAGGATGTTCCGGCGCGACTGCTGCTCAACGAGGCACACATCCTCCGCCGCGGCGACGCGACGCTCGTACTCGCGGGGACGGGCGATCCCGCCGGCGGACGGCGCGGACAGAGTCGGGCGGCGCCGGACGTCGAGCGCACGCTCGCTGGAGCGCCTAACGGTGCGACGGTCGTCGCGCTCGCGCACAATCCGGCGCTCTGGCCTGCGCTCGCGAAGCACGGTGTCGCCCTCACGCTGAGCGGCCACACGCACTGGGGCCAACTCGCCCTGCCGTCGCTGGGGTGGAGTTTGGCGTCGCCCTTCCTCGAGCACGCGATGGGCGCATACCGCAACGAGAATTCGCTGCTCTATATCAGCCCGGGCACGGGGTACTGGGGCATCCCGTTCCGTCTGGGCGCGTTTCCGGAAGTGACGCTCGTCCGCCTGCGGCGAGCGCCGGTCGCGCTGGAAGTCGGTCGGGCGCGCCGCGCGCGTTGCGCCGCGTAGTCCCCGGCGTTCTCGTCGCGACGGCAGTCGCGCTGGCGTCCATCGCCGTCGCGAGTGTCGAGACGCGGGTGTTCGGCTCACCGGTCATCGAGGCGCTCGTGGTCGCGCTGCTGGTCGGGATGCTCGTGCGGCTCGCCTGGCGACCGAGGCCGCGATTCGACCCGGGTATTCGACTCGCCGGCAAGCAGATACTCGAGCTGTCGGTTGCGATACTTGGGATCTCGGTCGATCTGCCGCTGTTGCTGCGAGCGGGCCCTGCGCTCGGTGTGGCGATCGTGTCGATCGTCGCGCTGGGCCTCGTGTTTGGCGTGTTCATCGCGCGCGGCCTTGGCCTTGGGCGGCATCTCGCCATCCTCGTCGCCACCGGCAACGCGATCTGCGGTAACTCGGCCATCGCGGCGGTTGCGCCGGTGATCGGGGCGGACGCGGACGACGTCGCGTCGTCCATCGCGTTCACGGCGATTCTTGGCGTGATCGTCGTCCTGGGGCTCCCGCTGCTGGTCGGTCCGCTCCACCTCTCGAACTATCAGTACGGGGTGCTCGCCGGGTTGAGCGTGTACGCTGTGCCGCAGGTGTTGGCGGCCGCGTTCCCAGTGAGCATGCTGTCGGGCCAGGTCGCGACGCTCGTCAAGCTGGTGCGGGTCCTCATGCTCGGTCCCGTCGTGCTTTTCTTCTCGCTTCGCGAGCGGGATCGATTCGCGCACGCGCCGTCGCTCACCATGCTCGTGCCGTGGTTCATCGTCGGCTTTCTGGCACTGGCGACGTTGCGCGCGATGGGCGTCGTCCCGGCGAGCTGGGTCTCCCCGACGCGACTCGTGTCGACGAACCTCACGATCGTCGCGATGGCGGCGCTCGGCCTCAGTGCGGACGTGCGCACGGTGGCGCGCGCGGGATCGCGCGTCATCGTAGCGGTATCGCTGTCACTGATGCTCCTGATCGTGCTCGGTGTCGGGTTCATTCACCTCCTGAACATTCGCTGAGACAGCAATCGAGAGGCGCAGCCGGACATCGCGGAATTCGCGAAGCGGATCGTGGTGTCTCGCGACGGTCGGATTCGGAGAGACGAGCCGGTGCTCGATCGGCCTCGCGCGAGTAAGTCCTCGAGACGCTGCCGGCGCTGGACGACCGACGTCGGATACCAGCGGTCAGAGTTGCTCGCGCTGCGTGCGCTGGCGCGGGTGTGCAGGCGTTCGATGACAGAGCGGCAGACGCCTGTGCCTAGCTTGTGGCCATGCTCGCCGCCGTTCGATCCGCCGCCGTTCTTGGCATCGATGCCTACGATGTGCTCGTGGAGGTCGACGTCGCGCTCGGCCTACCGCTGTGGACGATCGTCGGGTTGCCGGCAGGGGCGGTGAAGGAGAGTCGCGAGCGTGTTTCCGCGGCGCTGGTAAACTCGGGCTTCGTGGTACCGCCACGGCGGGTAACTGTCAATCTCGCGCCGGGTGATCAACGCAAAGATGGAACTGCGTTCGACCTACCAATCGCGTTAGGGTATCTCGCAGCGACGGGTCAACTGGATGCGGGTGCACTCGCGTCGGTGGTCGCGATTGGCGAGCTCGGATTGGACGGCTCACTGCGGCCTGTCCGAGGCGCCCTCTCGGTCGCTCGGCGTGTCGCGTCGGCAGGGCATCGCAAGCGAGACCACCACAGCAGGGCGACGCTGATACTTCCGCCACCTAACGTCGCGGAGGCGTCGCTCGTCTCGAAGCTCGCGTTGTGCGCGCCGCCGACGCTCACGGCGATCGTCGCGCAGCTCGAGGCCGGCGAGCTGGACCCGCCGGGCGCCGGTTTCAACGACACCGGCACACCGCCCCCGGCCGAATCCGTCGATCTCGGCGACGTGGTGGGCCAGGACGTCGCCAAGCGTGCGCTGGAGATCGCTGCGGCGGGCGCGCACGCGCTCCTGATGATCGGCCCGCCCGGCGCAGGGAAGACGATGCTTGCCCGACGTCTGCCGACGATCCTGCCGGCGCTGACGGAGGAGGAAACCCTCGAGGTCGTGGCGATCCACTCCGTGGCCGGGTTGCTCGCGCCTAACGCCGCGGCGTCCGTGGCGCGCCCGTTTCGCGCGCCGCACCACACGCTGTCGGCGGCCGGGCTGATCGGTGGAGGCAGCAACCCGCGGCCGGGCGAGGTGAGTCTCGCGCACCACGGCGTGCTGTTCCTCGACGAGCTGCAGGAGATCCCGCGCCACGTCCTCGACGCGCTGCGCCAGCCCCTCGAGGATGGTCGAGTGGTGATCGCGCGGGCGGCGACGTCGGTGGCGTTCCCGGCGCAGTTCACGCTCGTGGGCGCGATGAACCCGTGCCCGTGCGGGCGCGCCGGCGACCCGCGCGGCGGATGCTCGTGCGCCGCCTCGGAGATCGCGCATCACCAGTCGCGCCTCTCCGGCCCCCTCGCGGATCGCATCGACATGCAGGTGCGGCTGTCGGCGGTGCCGCTGCGGGAGCTCGGGCGACATGACGGCGGGGAATCGTCGGCGGCGGTGCGCGCTCGTGTGGAGATGGCGCGGGCGCGGCAGCGTGACCGATATCGTGGCGTACATCGCGTTAGGTGCAACGCGCACGCGGCTGGGCGTTGGCTCGACACGCGGACGCCGGTGGACGACGACGCCCGCGAGCTATTGGCGTCGGCGGCCGAACGGTCAGGGCTTTCGGCCCGGGCGTATCATCGTGTGCTCAAGGTCGCGCGGACGATCGCGGACCTGGACGACGCAACCGCCGTCGCGTGGACGCACGTCGCTGAGGCGTTGCGGTACCGTCCGTTGGACTCCAAAGAAATGGATGGTCTTTCGCTGCCGCGCGACGCCGGCGATCGATCAACGAACGGCGATGGCGACAGCAGCAAGCTCGCGCCGCGAACGAGAGCGGCCCGCGTGACGCCATCGGTCACAACGAAGTAGGAGGTCGGGATGCGCTTCGGCGTTCTTGAACGGTTGTCGTCGCAGTCTATTTTTCGGAGTATGCCTCGCGTGGCCTCCATCGCCGCATTGCTTCGCGGATGATTGTTCGCTGCTCGTTCAGCGGGTACGGCTCTCCGAGCGAGTCGTGACTGACGGCAACGACTGTGTCAGCCCGCCAGCCGCCGGCGCTGAATACGAAGCGTCCGGCGCTTGGGGCACGCCTCCGCCATAGTACCCGTCCCGCCGAGTCCAAATTGGCGATGTCGGGATCCGTTGCGTGCGCCTCTGCTACACTCGGTCGAATCGGCTGGCCGCGTTGATCCAGCCAGTTCGGGGTAAAGGAAAGCGTTCCTCCCTTCCCGAACCCATCCATGCTGATGCTCACCAGAGAGACGTATGGCGGCGCGATTGTCGCTGCGCGCCAGGACGTGCGTCCTGCGTGGGAAATTCGGCAGTACGCCGCCGGCTGCCTTCAGGTCTTCCGCGTAGCCCTTCACATCTGCGGACGTCTGCGCAATCGTTAACATGCGTGCCACGTTAGGTCGCCCAACGGGGCCGACAAGCCAACCATACGGCCCGCACTCGGGCTTCCGACAGCGCCGAGCCACCAACTGGCCGTCAGGACTCACAGTCGCTTCGCCAACACCTGACTCGAGGCGTCGTACTTGGCCGCTGTCGAGCTGTACTGCCGACAGGTCGTGTCTCTGGCCAACTCGTACCCGGGGCCGTCGTAGCGCTCGCGCGAGAATACCAGAGCAGAGCCGTCGGGAGACCAGGTGGGATCGGCTCGTCACCTCATGGAGGCCGATCTCAATCGTTAGGCATTCAACGGTGCTCAGCTCTTTGGCGCCGGCCCGTCGGAGTTGTTGATGTCTCGATAGATCTTCCACGAGCCGTCAGCCTGCTTCTTCCAGACTGTCAGGTACTTGCCCGTGCTGTGCGTCGGCTTTCCGCCCTTCGGCGTCGCGGTCACGTCGAAGGTACCGGCCTCGATCGCGTAGTCGCCAGCGACGTCGACGCTTGCGGTGGTGGCCTTCTCGTCACTGACCTTCGCCGACTGAAGCTTCTTGGCGAATCTGGCGCCGATCTCGCCCCGCCCGCGCGATGCCGGCGCCCCCGGGTCCATGACCACCGCGTCGTCCGCATAATTCGCGACCATGCCGGCACTGTCACCGCGAATCATCGCGTCGATGAATTTGGCGTTTGCCTGTTCGATTGCCTGCCTGATGGCGGCGACGTCCACGACCGGCGGCGCGGCGGTGGCGGCGGAGTCCGTCACTGGCGTCTCGCCCTTCGGCGCACACGCAGCGGCGAGCAGGGCGACGACAGCACACAGCGGAGCGGCGACACGCATGGGACGACACCTCCGTGCGGGTAAGAGTTGTGAGCGTCGAGGGTCGAAATCTATGGTTTGGCTGGCGGGTCGGCCGTGATCGCTTTGCCGGGCGTCACCCCGTCGATTACCTGACCGTCCCGTATGATCGGCGTTCCCCTAACGAGCACGTGCTTCATGCCGACGCTTGGGGTGAGCGGGGCACGGTACGTTGCCTTGTCTGCCACTGTCGCCGGATCGAAAACCACGATGTCGGCATCTGCGCCTTCCTGAAGACGGCCCTTACGATGTGCCGACGTAGTCACTGTTTCCAGTCGTAGTGCCGGCATCAGGGACATCTTGCGAATCGCGTCCATCATCGACAGCGATTTTTGCTCTCGGACATAACGAGCAAGTACTCTCGAGTACGTCCCGGCCTGACGAGGGTGGCTCGACAGGCCGTCACTGGCGATCATCGTGAGCGGCGACGTGGCTGCCAGGTCGACGATCGAGTCCGGATTCATGTGGATGAGGACGTACACCGCCTTGCCCGATGCGTGCAGCGCATCGAACCTCGCCTGCGTCAAACGCTCGCCTGTTTCGGGAATCTCGACAGCATCATAGCTGATCGACCGCCGCTCTCTCCAGCCGGGATTGAACAGCGCCGACGCGATGCTCGTCATTCCCGCACCATACGGATACGCTTCGGTGGTGACGTCGAGCCCTCGGGCGCGAGCCCCTTCGATCATCATCAAGCAGTCGCGCACGAACCGGATGCAGCTGGAGTTGATGTGAACGATGTGAACGGGCGCGCCCGAGACCGCGCTTGCCGCGATCATTTCGCCGACAGACTCGACGCTGGACCCGGGCTCGAGCGCGCCGACGCCCCGGACGTGAACAAACACCGGACGATGCCATTTCGCGGCCTCCTGGAAGAGCCGGATGATCTCGAGCCGCGTTGCGCCGGGTGTGTATTCCAGCCCCATCCCGACGCCTAACGCGCCGGCAGCGAGGCCCTTGTCGAGGAACGCGACCTGACGCGCAATCTGCTCGTCGCTGGCGACGTTGTTGGTCGCCGGCCCCGAGGGGGGATCGTCGATCGATCCCGCTTCCCCCATCACGCTCGTCGCAAGCGTGTCGCCAAAAGCGAGCACGCGCGCCGCTTCCTGGCTCGCGGTGGCGCCATAGTTGATCAGCGCTTTCCCTTCACGCACTGCTACGAACTTTGCAAAGTCGGGCACGCCGCTCTCCATCTCGAGCGCAGACGTCACACCGTCCAGCGCCTTCAACCGATACGCTGCCGGACTGTGGTCGTGCTGATGCAGGTCGATGAATCCGGGGCTGACGACCAGTCCCGTCGCATCGATCACCTTTGTCCCCTCGAGGGGCTGCGCCGAAACCTTGGCGATGCGATCTCCAACGATCCCGATACTTCTCACCGCGTCGAGCTTTGTCTCCGGATCGATCACTCGGCCGCCGTTGATGACGAGATCGTATTGTTGCGACGGTGAGCACGCCGCGCCGACCGCACAGACGAGCAGCGCAACAAGACACAGCCGTTTCGTGCAGAGCTGTGAAGCGTTTCGGTCAAAACCCAGCATTATTGATGAATTGCGAAGTAGGCATGAGTTGCGTGGGCATGGGCGAAGAAGCTACTGAGCGGTGATGACGTACCGCCAGCCTAGTCCGCGCAGCACTCATCTTGCCTCGTTGTCGGTGACCTCATGCGCGGTGGCGCCGCGCATGAGCCCCGCTAGGCGCGGGACATCACCGACATCGGGAGCGAGAGACCGAATGACCGCTGTTACCAGCGAACGCGCGGCGCCTATCGACCACCGGCAGGTGCTCGTGGTCTTCAGCGGGCTCGTGCTCGCCATGCTGCTCGCCGCGCTCGATTCGACGATCGTTTCAACGGCACTCCCGACGATCGTTGGCGAGCTGGGTGGGCTCGCTCACCTGTCGTGGGTCGTCACGGCGTATCTGCTCGCGCAGACCGTCGTGACACCGCTCTACGGGAAGCTCGGCGATCTCTACGGACGAAAGGGAGTGATGCAGGGGGCGATCGTCCTGTTCCTCGCCGGCTCGGCGCTGTGCGGCTCGAGCCAGAACATGACGCAACTCATCATCTACCGCGCGGTGCAGGGGCTGGGCGGCGGTGGTCTCATGGTCACGACGCAGGCGATCGTCGGCGACATCGTGCCTCCGCGCGAGCGCGGCAGATATCAGGGGATCTTCGGCGCGGTGTTCGGCGTGGCGAGCGTCGCGGGACCGCTGCTCGGTGGCTACTTCACGACGCACCTGTCGTGGCGCTGGATCTTCTACATCAACCTGCCGCTGGGCGCGCTGGCGCTCGTGGTCCTCGCGGTCACGCTGCCGGCGCGCGTTGAGCGGCTCCAACACGCGATCGACTACGCCGGCGCGACACTGCTCGCGATTGCGCTGAGCGCCATCGTGCTGCTCGCCGACCTTGGCGGTACCGCGTATCCGTGGGGCTCTCGGTTCACCACCACCCTCATCGCGAGCGCGATCATATCGACCGCTGCTTTCCTCGTGCTCGAGCATCGCGCGAAGGAGCCCGTGCTGCCGCTGCGGTTGTTTCGCAACCGCGCGTTCTCGGTGACATCTGCCGTCGGCTTCATCGTCGGCTTTGCGCTCTTCGGGTCCGTCACGTACATGCCCGTGTACCTGCAGGTCGCGAAGGGCGCGTCGCCGACCAAGTCCGGGCTCGAGATGCTGCCGATGATGGGCGGCATGCTGCTCACGTCGATCTCGTCGGGTCAGCTCATCAGCCGCACGGGACGGTACAAGATGTTCCCCGTAGTCGGGACTGCGGTCATGACGTTAGGCCTGTTCCTGCTGTCGCGCATGTCGCCCGAGACGAGCACGCTCGCCGCGTCAGGCATCATGCTCATCATGGGCCTGGGACTCGGCATGGTCATGCAGGTCCTCGTCATCGCTGTGCAGAACGCCGTGGACTACCGAGACCTTGGGGTCGCGACATCGGGAGCGACGTTGTTTCGGTTGATCGGCGGATCGGTTGGCACCGCCGTTCTCGGCGCGATCTTCGTCACGCGCCTTGGTGGAGAGCTCGCGCAGCGGCTGCCCGCGGCCGCACAAGGAGCACCGGCGCCCGGTTCGGCGATAACCTCGGAGCTGCTTGCCTCGTTGTCGGCCCCCGTTCGCGCGGCGTACGCGGCGGCGTTCTCCGCATCGCTCGACGTGGTGTTTCTCGTCGCGACGATCGTAGCGCTCGTGGGCTTTCTGCTCACGTGGCTGTTGCCGGAGCGGCCGCTCCGCGCGACTCTGTCGGCGGAGGCGACCGAGGGCGGCGGCCTGGTCGGCGAAGCGTTCAACATGCCCGTCAACGCGGATTCCCTCGCCGAGATTCGCCGGGGTCTCGCGTCGCTCGCGAACCGGGAGGCTCAACGCCACTACATGGAGCGTCTCGTGCGAGAAGCGAAGGTGGAGCTTTCGCCCGCGGCAGCGTGGCTTCTCGTCAGGCTGGAACAGGACCGCGGCGCTGACCCCGCCGCGCTCGGCCAGGCGAACGCGATCAGTGCCGCTACAATCGACGGCGCGGTGGATGAGCTGTCGAGGCGTGGGTTGATTGCGACGAGACCGATCGGCGACAACGGCACGAGACGCCTGGCAGTTACTCGAGCTGGGTGCGAGGTGCTCGGCAAGATGATCCGGGTGCGTCGCGCTCACCTCGCCGACGCCGCGGCCGAGTGGGACACGGACGAAACGAGCGCCGCCAAGCTGCGCGAGGACGAGCGCGTGCTTGTTCCCGATGCGCGGCCGACGACGGCGGACTAAGTTTTTTCGGGATGACGTACGCCCTCACGGAGCTCGAGTCGGGCGCCGAAACGCCGACTCGCGACGATCGCGAGCTCGAGACGCGACTCACCACGTGGTTTCGTGAGCACGGGTCCGTGCTCATCGGCTTCAGCGGCGGCGTCGACTCCGCTTACCTTGCCTGTGCTGCCGTCGACGCGCTGGGCTCTGATCGCGTGCTCGCGGTGATCGGACGAAGCGCGTCGTACCCGAACGAACAGTGGGAGCGCGCCCGCGAGGTCGCCCGGCAGTTTCACATACCGGTGCTGGAAGTCTCGACCGACGAAGTGAGCGATGCGAGATACGCCGCGAATCCGTCGAATCGCTGCTACTTCTGCAAGACAGAACTGTGGGATACGCTCGCACCGATCGCGAGTGAGCGCGGAATCGCCGTCGTGGTCGACGGGACGAACGCCGATGATCTCGGCGATCACCGGCCCGGTGCGCGTGCGGCATCAGAGCATCGGGTGAGGTCGCCGCTCGCCGAGCTAGCGTTCTCCAAGGCGGCGATTCGTCGTCTCTCTCGAGAGCGCGGGATTCCAACCTGGTCCCAGCCGGCGTCGCCATGCCTGTCCTCTCGCATACCCTACGGCACCGCGGTAACGATCGACCGCCTGCGCCAGATCGAGGGTGCGGAGCGTGCGCTTCGACAGCTTGGCGTGGGTGGCGATTTGCGGGTGCGCTACCATGGGGACCTCGCCCGCGTCGAGATCGCGAGCGACCTGCTCGACGAATGGCTGCGAACGGAGCGCCGCGCGGCGGTATACCGAGCGTTGCGCGAAGTCGGCTTCGAGCGCGTGACGTTCGATGCCGGAGGCTTTCGCTCGGGGTCATTGAACGTACTTGGCGGCGTGATTGCCGAACCGCTCGTGCGCGCGCGCTCGACGACCGGCGCCGGTGATGCCCCAGAGCTCGAGCGCGCGCTGGAACAGCGCGGCTTCGGCTTCTCAGTCGAAGCACGTGATCGTCTCGCGATTCTGCTCGCTGATGACGCGACGGGGGTGGACCGGCTTGTCGATCCAGCCGCGCGGGACATCGTGGTGGAGGCGGCGCGCGGCCAGGGCTTCACTCACGTTGGCATCGACGTCGCGTGGGATGCGGCTCTTCATCGCGGTTAACCTCCCGGCAGCTGTACGCGACGCCATCTACGCCGACGCCGAGCCGCTGCGCGCGACCACGACGGCCGTGCGCTGGGTGTCGCCAGCCGCGTTGCACGTGACGCTCAAATTCCTCGGAGAGCAGGACGAAGCGCTCGTCACGTCGCTGCGTGACGCCCTGGAGTCGGTGGTGCCGACGCATGCGGCGATATCCGCGAAGACGACGGAGGTGGGCGCATTCCCAAACTTCCGCCGTCCCCGCGTCGTATGGGTCGGGATGACGGGCGAGCGAGCGCTCCAATCTCTGGCCAGTGATATCGACCGTGTGCTGGCGCCGCTCGGCATGGCGCGTGAGGCGCGCGCATTTCAGGCGCACCTGACGCTCGGGCGGGTGAAGGGCGAGCTTGCACCAGCGCAGGCGACGACGTTGGCCGCGGCCGCGAAATCGGTGCGAGGCTCGCGCGAGCTGGCGGTGCAGACGGTAGACTTGATGCAGAGCGAGCTCGGCCCGGGCGGCTCCCGCTATTCGGTCCTGGCTGCCGTGCCCCTTCACGCACGAGGAACCTGAATGTTCGGGTGTCTCAGGAGGATCGTTTTTCTTGTCGTCCTGTGCGTCGCGGCTGTCGCGGCGTATCTCACACGCGATCGATGGATCGGCTACGTCCCGTGGCTCAAGTCCACGCCGCGCGCGACGACGACCGCCGGCGGCTCGAAGTGGGAGCCCGTGAGTGACGACGGCGCGGCGCGCGCGCGCCAGGCGATCGAGTCGTTAGGTAAGCGCAGCGGCCCTGTGTTCGTGAGCCTCGCCCCCGGTGATCTGGCGTCCTACTTCTACATCGCGCTCGCGCAGCAGCTGCCGCCGTCGGCGGACAGCATCCAGGCGTCGACGATCGGCAACCGGATGTACGTCCGCGCCGTGATCTCGCTCGACGACTTCAAGGCGGCCGACGCGCTGGGTCCGCTGTCGGGATTCGTCGGTCGCCGCGAGCCACTGCAGATGGGCGGTACCTTCTCGTTGGTCCGGCCCGGGCTCGCGCAATTCCTCGTCGAAGACGTTAGGCTCGGCGAATTGCCCATTCCGCGCGGCGGAATCCCGAAGTTGCTGCGCCAGATCCGGCGCGGGTCGATGCCGCCGGGCGTAGCCGAGAACGGGCTTCCGTTCGTCGTGCCGACCTACGTCGCCGACGCGCGCGTGGCCGACGGCAAGGTCACCCTCTACAAGACCACACCCAAGTGAGCCGACGCATCCTCGTCGTCGATGATGAGCAGGGTATCCGGGCCGCGCTCGGCCAGCTGCTGGAGTTCGAGGGCTACGAGGTCCACACCGCCGGTAACGCCGCCGACGGCATCGCCGAGTACGAGCGGTGGCGGCCGAACCTCGTGTTCATGGACGTCAAGATGGCGGGCATGGACGGCCTCGAAGGGCTGCGGCGGATCAAGCAGATCGATCCGTCCGCCTCGGTCGTGATGATCAGCGGGCACGCGACGATCCAGACGGCGGTCGAAGCGACGCAGCTTGGTGCCTATGACATTCTGGAAAAGCCGCTCGACACGGACCGGATCCTGGTGCTCCTGCGCAACGCGCTCAGCCACCTGGACCTGCAGGAAGAGAATGTTCGGCTCAAGCAGACGATCGAGTCGCGCTACGAGATCGTGGGCCGCTCGTTCGCGATTCGCGCGGTGATCGACAAGATCGACAAGGTGGGCGGCACTCCGGCACGCGTTCTCATCACGGGCGAAAACGGCACGGGCAAGGAGCTCGTCGCGAGGGCGATTCACCGGAACTCCACTCGCGCGAACAAGCCTTTCGTCGAGGTGAACTGCGCCGCGATTCCGAGTGAGCTCATCGAGAGTGAGCTCTTCGGCCACATGAAGGGATCCTTCACCGGAGCCGTCGCGGACCGGGCAGGGAAGTTCGAGCAGGCCGACGGCGGGACGTTGTTCCTCGACGAAGTCGGGGACATGAGCCTAACGGCGCAGGCCAAGGTGCTGCGCGTCCTGCAGGACGGTGTCGTCACCCGCGTCGGCGGCGCGAAGCCGGTAAAGGTCGACGTGCGCGTGTTGTCGGCGACGAACAAGAATCTCGAGGAGGAGATCGCCGCGGCGCGTTTCCGCGAAGACCTGTACTACAGGCTCAACGTCGTCCCGCTCCATATCCCGCCCCTGCGCGAGCGGCGTGAGGACATTCCGCTGTTGGCGTCGCATTTCGTTCGCACGCTGTCAGAGCGCGAGGGCGTTCCGCCCCGCGTGCTGGATCCAGCGGCCGTTGACGTGCTCGCGAACATGGACTGGCCCGGCAACGTGCGTGAGCTTCGCAATACGCTCGAGCGGCTGCTGATCCTGTCCTCGGGCCCGCGCATCGGCGTCACCGACGTGGAGCGACTTGCTGGGCGGCGCGTGGCTGACAGCGCGAGTCTTGGCTCCCTCCTCGAGTGCAAGACGTTCGAGGAGTTCAAGCACGCGGCCGAGCGAGCGTTCCTGCTCGCGAAGCTGCGCGAGTTCGACTGGAACGTGTCGGAGACCGCGCGCGGCCTCGACATGCCGCGGTCGAATCTCTACAAGAAGATCGAACGGTACGGCCTGACGAGAGAGACGGTGTCATGAGCAGTAATGACTGGGACTCCGAGCTGAAGAAGATCGACCGGATGCTCGAGGGCGCGTCCGATGAGGCGCTGCTCCCGGCCAAGACGGCCAAGACGCCGCAGGCGCGCGCCGAGGCGATCGAGAAGCAGCGGACGACGTCGACGCTGGGCGTCATGGCTCGGCTGCTGCTGGCCACGGCGTTAGGCGTCGGCATGCTCTTCTGGCCGTACGACGCGAAATGCGGCGTCGGGCTCTTCGGCTACCTCGCGGCCACGGGCGTTGTCACCGCCGCGGGCGTGTGGTCATCGATCTGGACGTTCCGACATCGCTCGTCTCGCGGTCACATCCTGTCGCTGCTTCTCATCCTGTGGGGCGGTGTGCTCGCGGCGATCGAGATCCTCCCGCGCTCGGGCTACGCGAAACCGGATCCGAAGCGTCCGGGATGGTCGTGTCCAGCACCCACGCCGCAGCCGTCCACGCCACCGTCCACGCCACCGTCGCCGAAGTAGCGTGTGGTTTGGCTCGCGCCTCACGCGCGGCTACACTTCGCCGAACCATGAAAATCTTTCGCAATTTCATCGCGGGCTCCTGGTCGGAGCCATCCTCCGGCGAGCACTTCGAGAACGTGAATCCGGCCGACACGACGGACGTCATCGGCCGCTTCCCGCTGTCCAATGCGGCGGATGTCGACAAGGCCGTGGCGTCGGCGAAACGCGGCTTCGAGGTCTGGCGTAACACGCCTGCCCCGGCGCGTGGCGACACCCTTCGACGGGTTGGTGATCTCATGGCCAGCCGGAAGGACGAGATCGCGGACCTCATGACCCGCGAGATGGGCAAGCCGCTGCAGGAGACGCGCGGCGATGTCCAGGAAGGAATCGACACCGCGTACTATGCGGCCACGGAAGGACGCCGGCTGTTCGGTCATACCGTACCGAGTGAGCTCAGGGCCAAGTGGGCGATGAGCTTCCGCCGCCCTATCGGCGTCTGCGGGCTCGTGACGCCGTTCAACTTTCCGATGGCCATCCCGACGTGGAAGATGTTTCCGGCCTTGTTATGCGGAAACGCCGTGATCTTCAAGCCGGCAGAGGACGTCCCGCACACCGGCACTGTGCTCGTCGAGATTCTGCTGGAAGCGGGCCTCCCGCCCGAGGTCATCCAGCTGCTGCACGGTCGCGGGGAAGTTGTGGGCGCGGCCATCGTCGAACATCCCGAGATTCCAGTGATCTCGTTCACCGGCTCGACCGAAACGGGGCGCGTGGTCGGCGAGGTCTGCGGCCGGATGCACAAGCGGCTCTCGCTCGAGATGGGGGGCAAGAACGCCCAGATCGTGTTGGATGACGCCGACCTGGACCTGGCGCTCGACGGCGTGCTCTGGGGCGCGTTCGGGACCGCGGGGCAGCGCTGCACGGCTACCAGCCGACTGATTCTGCAGCGCGGGATCCATGACAACTTCCTCGGGATGCTCGTCGATAAGGCGAGGGGGTTGCGACTCGGTGACGGCCGGAAGAGCGGGACCGACGTGGGCCCGCTGATTCACGAGTCGTCTCGCCAGAAAGTCGAGGCGTATGTCGACATTGGTCAGGCCGCGGGTGCCGACCTCCTGTGCGGAGGGAGGCGTCCGGAGGAGCGAGCGTTGGCCAACGGCTTCTTCTTCGAGCCCACGATCTTCGCGCGCGTGGAGCC
>Ga0070681_10000194_pt1 | contig 47291 bp, 51 predicted proteins | sample KBSC83BmetaG_FD_65650 | JGI IMG/M metagenome (GOLD analysis project Ga0070681, IMG submission 65650) | Corn rhizosphere microbial communities from Kellogg Biological Station, Michigan, USA - KBS C8-3B metaG | ecosystem: Host-associated > Plants > Roots > Rhizosphere | place: USA: Michigan...
AATATTTCATACTTAGGCAGCCTTCTTGTCTTCTGCCGACTTCTCCATGCGCGCGCGTAGCCCTGCGAGTGTGTCCGTTATCTCCTTGAGTTTGCGTTCGTCGTGAATAGTGCCATTCCCCGATTCCTGGTGCGCCCTAATTTCTTGATGCAAAAGCTCTAGCTCTTCCGCTTGCTCGCGCGGGTCGGCTTCCTTATGCTGCGCCCTCCTGCCGAAAAGTGAGTCGAGTGCTCCCATGCGCCTATTCTACCCCAACCGCGGGAAAAGGTTCTCGGGCTTGGTGTTCGTGGCGACCGCAGCGAGTATCGCAGTCGAGGTCGCGGGCATGAGGGGCGCAAGGTGTACCGCGACCTTCGCGATATGGCGCGTCAGTTTCTCGAGGTCGACGATCGCTTCTGCTTTTGTCTCTTCGTTCTTCACTTTCTTATAGGGCTCTTTCTCGGTCATGTACGCGTCACCCTTGGCCACGTGTTCCCATACGAGGTCCATCGCTTCGTTGAAGCGGAATGCATTTATCCGCTCGGTGAACGCGTCTTCGAGCGCCTGGTCTTCTCCGGAAAGCGTGACCGGCCCTGCAAGGTGTTCCTCTGCAAGCTTCATGACGCGTGCCACCAGGTTGCCGAGTCCGTTCACCAAGTTCGCTGTATACCACTCATCGAGACGCTCCCACGTGACGTCGGAGTCTTCGGTGGGGTGCACGTGGCGGAGCATGACGTAGCGCGTCGCATCAGTGCCGTACTTCTTCACGAGGTCGTACGGATTTATCACATTGCCGAGCGACTTGCTCATACGCTGCCCGCCGGAGTTTATGAAGCCGTGGTAGAACACCTGGTGCGTCGGCGCGATGCTGGCCGACTTGAGCATGGCCTGCCACATGATGGACTGGAATCGCACCTGGTCCTTCCCCGCGAGCTGGAGCGGCTGCCCTTCCTGCCAGAAGGTGTTGAACTTGCCCTCACTATCCTCCGGCCAGCCGAGCGTGGAAATGTAATTGGTCAGCGCGTCGAACCACACATACATCACCTGGGAATCATCACCTGGTACCGGCACGCCCCACGAGAGCCTCGCCTTCTCGCGCGAGATACTGAAGTCCTCGAGCCCAGAGCGCACGAAGTTGAGCGCTTCTTGCCTGCGCCACTCGGGGATGACGGCGTCTGTGCGCGAGAGGTACTCCTCAAGGTACGCCTGGTACTTCGAGAGCCTGAAGAAGTAATTCTCTTCGGTAATAGTCTCGAGGGTGAGCGAGGGATGGAGCTCACACTTGCCGTCTATGATCTCCTTCTCGGTCTTGAATGCTTCGCAACCTACGCAGTAGAGGCCGGTGTACGACTTCTTATAGATATCTCCTGCGGCGTCGCAGCGCTTCCACATCTCCTCGGCAGCCCGCATGTGCGCCGGGTCGGTCGTGCGGATGAATGCGTCCGGCGAAAGATTGAGTGCGTCGATGAGGTTCTTGAATTCTGCCGCGTAGTGGTCCACGTATTCCTGCACGCCCTGCCCCGCTTTCTCTGCGGCCTGGAGTATTTTCTGTCCGTGCTCGTCGGTGCCCATATTGAAAAAGACGGACTCGCCTTGCGCGCGCCACGCTCGTGCGAGCGCGTCTGCCTGCACGAATTCGAGCGCATTACCGATGTGCGGGTCGGCGTTTACGTATGGAAGTGTGGTAGTGAGGTAGCGATTCATTACGCGTCGGCCTTACTTCTGGTGGAGCGCCGACTTCTTCTGGTAGAAATCGGAGAAGAATTCCTGCGCGGCGGCGGCGATAGGCACCGAGAGGAGTACGCCGAGGAATCCCGCGATTTCTCCTCCCGCGATGATGGCGATGAGCACGAGGAGCGGCGGGATGCCGATCACTTTCTTCACGATGAGCGGGTAGATGAGGTTGGTCTCGAACTGGTTCACGATGACGTAGAGGCCCGCGACGATGAACGCGAGCGCGATGCCACCCGTGGAGTAGGCCACAACCACCGCGGCAGTGCCGGCGACGAGCGAACCGAAGATAGGCACAATTTCCGCCATCGCGGTGAAGATGCCGAGGAGAAGCGCGTATGGCACGCCCATGATGAAAAGGCCGAGCGATACTAGGACGCCCACGATGACGGACAGGAGAATCTGTCCCTGCATCCAGAGGCCTATTTTCACCTTGGCGCGCTGCCAGAGGTCCACGACGTACTCTTCTTGCTTGGCTGGAGTGATGAGGCGCAGGAAGTCATCGACGCCGGTCTCCTGGAGCGCGAAGTAGAACGAGAGCACTATTACGAGGAAGAGCGAGAAGATGCCACCGAAGAATGTAGCGATGAGCCGTATTGCGCCCTCGGAGCCCGTGGTGAACGCCGCCTGGAACGTGGAGAGTGACGAGAGGAGCGACTGGGACTGCGACTGCGAAGCGAGTTGGCCGGCAGCATCTGCCGCGCCCGAGATGGACGTCGGGAGGTTGAGCGTGTTGAGATACTGCGGAACCGACGCGAAGAACTGCTGCGCGTCCGCGATGATGGGCGGGAAGAAGAAGTAGATCATCGCGAAGAGACTCCCGAACACCACGACGTACATGAGCAGCACTGCGAAGAAGCGCGGGAGGCCGCGACGCTTGATGAATATGACGCCCGGCTCGATGGCAGACGCTATGACGATGGCGGTGAGGATGAGGAGCAGGAGGTCGCGGAGCAGCCAGCACACGTACGCAGTAGCGCCGATGATGATGGCCTTCACTATGGTGCCCGGGGTGATGGAGACGTTTACCTGCTTGTCCATGGGGCAATACTAGCATATTGGCCCTCTCTCAGGGTTACGGGTGGAGGAGGTAGATGGCGCCGAGGGAGAGGAGGATGCCGAGCGCCTCGGTCGAGGTGATGGGCTCCTTGAAATAGAGCCAGCTCACGAAGACGAGCGTGATGATGTTGAATATCACGAGGAGCGCGGAGGCCACGGCGATATTCTCGAAGCGATACGTGCGCACGAGGAAAATGAGCCCGACGAGGTAGAGCGCGAGGCCGAAGACATAGATGGCCCAGGGGGTATTGTTCGCCCACTGCTTGAACACGATGTCCCCCGCCGTGAGGAAAAGCCCGCCGACAAATAGGATGAGGTAGGTGCTCATGCGAGCGCGTCGGTGATGCGCTTTTTGACATCATTCATAGAGAGGCGCTCCTGCTCGCCCGTGTCGCGGTGGCGCAGCGTGACGGTGTCTTTGAGTTCCGGTGTCTCACCGAGCGTATCGAAGTCGATGGTGATACAGAACGGCGTACCTATCTCATCCTGGCGGCGGTAGCGCTTGCCGATGTTGCCGTTATCGTCCCAGGCGATCTGCGGGACGACCTTCTTCAGATCCTGGTAGACCTCGCGCGCTTTCGCGACGAGCTCGGGCTTATTTTTGAGGAGAGGCGACACGCACGCCTTCACCGGCGCGATCTTTGGCGAGAACGCAAGGTAGGTACGCGTCTCTCCGCCGAGGTCGTCCTCGCGGTACGCATCGAGCATGAAGGCAAGGAACATACGCCCCATGCCCACCGACGTCTCCAAGATCCATGGGATGTACTTCTCTCCCGTTTCAGGATCGGTGTAGTTCAGATCTACGCCCGAGAACTTCATGTGCTGAGTAAGGTCATAGTCGGTGCGGTCGTGCACGCCCTCGACTTCGTCGAAGCCCCACGGGAACTTGTATTCGATGTCCCACGCGTCCTTCGCATAGAACACGAGGCGGTCGTGCTGCTTCCAGTGGAGGTTCTCCTCGCGGATGCCGAGCGAGAGGTACCAGTTCCAGCGGTCCTGTTTAATTTTCTCGAAAGCTTCTTTATTCTCGTTCGGTTTTATGAAAAGCTGCGTGTCGGCCTGCTCGAACTCGCGTGTGCGGAACAGGAAGTTGCGCGGAGAAATCTCATTCCTGAACGCCTTCCCTATCTGAGCGACGCCGAACGGAATCTTGGGGCTCATCGAGTCCACGATATTCTTGTAGTCCAAATAGATTCCCTGGCACGCTTCTCCCGGGAGGTACACAGGCTCAGCGCCTTCGGAAGTGAAGTCGCCGAGGTTCGATTTCACAAGCAGGTTGAACGAACGCGCTGCGGTGAAATCCTTCTTGCCGCAGACCGGGCACGCGATCTCCGCGCGATGCACATCGAACAGTGCATTCAGTTCCTCCTCCGACATCTTCTCGTCTGCGGCGACGCCGATATTGCCGAGCTCCTTGTCGACGCGGATGCGCGCGTGGCAATTGCGGCACTCGGCGAGCGGGTCGGAGAATCCGGCGGTGTGGCCCGACGCCTCCCACACGCGGGGATTCTTGAACATCCCTGAATCGAGACCGAAGAAATTTTCTTTCTGATACACGTTCGCGTCCCACCACGCTTTCTTGAGATTGTTCAGAAGCTCCACGCCGCGCGGCCCGAAGTCATAGATGCCAGCGAGGCCGCCGTATATCTCGCTACCAGGAAATACGAAGCCGCGCCTTTTCGCGAGCGAGACTATCTTTTCCATCGAGGAGGTGTCAGCCATACGTTCTCTTTATCACACCCTACTGCACGATGCCATCCGACTGCGTGTATGCAGGGTCGTTCGGCGCCTGCGTGGAGAGGCTGCCGGCGGTGGCCGAGACGCCGGTCTGCGTGAAGCGGTCGGTACCGGTGAGGTTCTGATTGCCGACGAGCGGCGGGCTCGAATTCTCCTGCGAGCTGCTCGGGAGGAATGATATCTGGAACGCCGCCTGGCTCGACGCCCCGGAAGCGAGGTCGCCCACGGTCCACTGCACGGTGCGGGTCGAGTCGTTATACGTGATGCTGCCAGTCGGATTCGTGAGGCCGGTGAAGCTCACGTACGACGGGAGCGTCATGCGCACGACGTTCCCTGCGGTCGCGTTCACCCCGTTGTGCACGGCGAGCTGGACCGTGTAGGTGGTCGCACTCCCCGGCACCGGCGGCCAGGGTCCTGAGTTGGTGAACGGACCGACAGTGCGCACGATGCTCGAAGAGAGGTTGAGCCCGCTCGCGATCTTGAGCACATCGGTCACGGTCGACGTGAGGCTGCCCGAGACTCCGGTCTCGTCCACGCGCGTGCCCTGCGCAGAGACCGTGAGCGTAACCGAGGGACTATGGATCTGCGCGAGCTGGTCTGCAGACTTCACCGTGAAGCTGAACGTACCGGAACCGGTCGCACCCGGCGCGAGGTTCTGTAGTCCGCCATTGGTCGTCGGGTCGAACGTGATGGTGCCGTTACTCGACTGGTAGAACCCATTCTGCACCGTGACGCTCCTCGGGTCGTACCCGCCGCCCGAGAACGCGACCACGATCTTGCCGTTCAAGACGGGCGTCGCGAGCTTGTTGGTCCAGTTGAGCGTGCCCTGCACCTGCTCTCCCGCCGTCACGGTAGGCGAAGCCGCTGTGCTGCCATTGAGCGCAAGCGTGATGTTGAGGAACGGTTGCGCGATAGCGATGTCGGACTCTGCACTGCCATACGTGATGCCGAGCGCGCCGTTGGTGCTGCTTGCGGTCGAGCCGACATTCCAGTGGAAAACGCGCGTATCGGTGTCCGTGCCCGAGAGTGTGCCGCTTATCGTTATTTTCTGCTGTTGCCCCGGGGCGAGCGTCCCGATAGCGAAGAGACCGTTCGTCGAGGGGATAGACGTCGAGGAGACGGTGAAGCCGAACGGATACGTCGCGGAAAGCGCGATGTTGGACAGGGGCTTCGGTGCATTGCTGCGCACGAGAAGCGATATGGAGAATTGCTGGCCCGACGTTATCTGCGAGACCGCGGTCGCCGTGATGGAAACCGGAGACGTCGTGAGCGTGACGGTGTAATCCTGTTCCTTCACGAACACGGCGTTGCTGTTCGCCGTCTTGTACTCGACCTTCACCGGGATAGTAATCTGCTGATTCTCAGAACCGAAGAGCACGGCGTGCACGTTCTTCGTGACCGCTGCGCCCGCGGGAAGGTCTCCCAGGTCTTCTACGTCTTCCGTGTAGTCCTTGGTGACGTCGTCAGCTGAGCGCGTGCCCGGCGGGAAGTCCGCAGTCAGCTGCGTGCCGGTGATGGCGACGGGGTTGTGGTTCTCGACCGTCACGAGGAGCGAGAGCGTGTCTCCGCTCGCGATGGCGGAAGATCCGTCCTGCGTGATGGAGATGCGGATGTTGTTGGTGGAGACACTGTTACCGCCGAAGTAGAGAAAGTATGCGGCGATGGCGCCCGCGAGTACGAAAAAGATACCGGCAGAAATAAGGAAGCGCACGGCGAGCGGGAGCTTCTGGCGGCGCTCCACGATGATGGGGCCTTGCGCCGGAGGCGCATCCCAGCCGCGCGGCACCGCAGCAGCAGCCGGGCGCAGGCTCGAACGCTGGATACCATTCCCCTCTTGCGCGCCTGGTCGGTAGAGGCGCGAATTGAGGCGATCGAGTGCGTCGTTTTCCTCGGGAGGCATGGTGCTGATTATACCGCAGGAATCCTAGAGCCCGGATGCCTCGATGCCGCGATTGATGCGGGTGATGTATGCGGTGCGCTCGCCGAGGGCGCGGGCGATCGCATCTGCAGAAAACGCATCGCCCTTTTCTCCCGGTAGCTCCCCCGCGTCGAGGCCGAGCGCGGAAAGGATGTTGAGCGCAGCGAGCGTCTCGAGCGCATCGTGCTCGTTCTCCGGCCGCGCGGTTAGCGCCGTAAGGTATGCGAGGAATATCTCGAAGATCACGGGGTCGGGCGACTCGCCGTGGACCAAACGCAGCAAGAGCGTCGCCACGCGCGCTGCGCGTACTCGTGCCGCGCGGGAGAGCTCGGTGAACCAGTTATGCTCGAGCACTGCGCCCGACACGCGCCACCCATCCTTCCCTGCTACGAGCACCACGTCCGACTCTGCGAATGTGGGGAGCGACGCCGCGAGCTTCGCGCCCGGCATACGCACGCCCTGCGCGCGTGCGCGCACGAGCCCCACGTCGCGGGTGAGGAGGGTGAGAAGCGCACTCGCTTCCGCTATCGGTGTCCTCGCGAGTACGAGCGCCTGCGTCGGATATTTATGCCGCATCGAGGTTAAAGTGCACGGTGCCGGTAGAGGTCTCTGCGGAATATGCGCCGTCGTCTGCCATAACTACGGTGCGCTTGTCTTTGGGTGAGAGGCCGAGCGTCTTGCGTGCTTCCGCGACCGCGCGCAACACCGCGCGCTCATCGCCCTCCTTCACGAGTTCCGGTGTGAGTACCAGGTCGAGAGAAAGCTCGGACGCATTCGGAATAATCTTCTTTACGTTCACCTCGTCTGCGAGGACCGGGACAAGCTCGTCGAGGAGCGTACCGGTTATGGAAAGCGATGCGAGCGGCTGGCGCACTTTCATATTCGCTTTCTGGCGGAGCATCAGGGCTTCCGATGCGAGCGCGCGGACACGCGCCATGTCGGCGACCAGCGTGGTCTCCTTCTTGCTGCCGAACAAGCTGGCGAGCCACGAACGCTCCTCGCTCGGCCAATCTGCGAGGTGCACGCTCTCCGGGTCGGTATCGGACTTCGTGGACTGGTACAGCTCCTCTGCGATGAACGGCATCACGGGCGCGACGACGAGCGAGAACGTATGGAGCACGTGGCGGAGCGTCGCGAGCGCGTGCTGCTTATCAGCGGAATCCGCGCCGCGCACGCGGTCGCGCGATCGACGCACGTACCAGGTTGAAAGGTCGTCGATGAAGTCGCGCATCGGACGCACGCCGCGCGGCACATCGTATGCATCGAACGCCTCGGTCGTCGCGGCGACGACTTCAGCGAGCCGCGCGAGTATCCAGCGGTCGAGCGGATTGGTCGATGCTCCAGACGCCGCGGTCGCATCGGCTTTGAAAAGCTCGTAGAACGAGAGCACGTTCCGCAGTAGGTTCACCACGCGGTTGTGGGCTTCTTTCACCTCTTCATCGCGGAAGGTGAGGTCTTCTGCCTGCATGACGACGCTGCCCATGAGGTAGTAGCGGAATGCGTCTGCGCCGTACGCATCGAAGAGCGCGTAGGGGTCGGTGTAGTTGCCCTTCGACTTGGAGAGCTTCGCGCCGTCGCCCGCGAGCACGTTACCCGTGGTGATGACGTTCCTGAATGCGAGAGTCCCGAAGAGCTCGACCGACATCGCGTGCATGTAGTAGAACCACGCGCGCGTCTGCCCGATATATTCCGAGACGAAGTCGCCCGGGCTGCGGCGCTCGAATATGTCCTTGTTCTGGAACGGATAGTTGTACTCGGCAAACGGCATCGATCCAGACTCGACCCAGCAGTCCACCACTTCTGCGATACGCGTGAGCGGCTGCCCCGCGCCATCCGTCAGTTGCACGCGGTCGATGTACGGCAGGTGGAGGTCGAGCTCGTAGTCTGCGTTATGCGGGAGCGGGACGAAGTCGAGTTCGCAGACCTTGCCGCGCTCGAGGTAGAACACGTCGTCGATGCAATGCTTGGGCTTCCCTTCTGCAAGCAGCCAGAGCATCCAGATGGGATCGCCGTGGGAGACGACGAGGATGTTCTCGTTCGCATATTTTGCCTCGAGCTCGTAGATGAACTCACCCATACGGTGGCGTACATCTGCGAGCGTCTCTGCGCCCTCTGGGCGCTTATCGAAACGTTCGGCGGTCGTGGAGAAGTACGCGTTGTATTCCTTGTATGTGGTGCCTTCGAACTGCCCCACCTCCACCTCGCGCAGGCGCGCATCGGCCTCTATCTTTTCGGGTGCGATGCCGAGCAGCTCTGCAGCGATGCGCGCTGTCTCCATCGTACGCGTGAAGGGAGACGAGATGATGCGCGTGATACCCATCTTCTTGATCTCTTCCACCGCTTCTCGAGAATCCTTTTTCCCTTTTTCCGTGAGTACGTGCCCCTTCTCTGCTCCACCAAGAACGGTGCTGTTTATACCGGCGACATTGTTATTGGTCTCGCCGTGGCGCAGTACGAAATATTTGTTCCCGCTCTTCTTGGTGCGCTGCTTCAATTCTTCTACCGAACCGATCACGGTCACCTTCCCCGAAGCGTCTTTCCATATAGGGAGCGGCGTCGCCCAGAAGCGGTTGCGCGAGATGGTCCAATCGGGTGCGGTCTCGAGGTTGTGGCGGAACCGCCCCTCTTTAAGGTGCGCAGGCGTCCAGTTAATCTTCTCGTTCTCCGAGAGCATCTTGTCCTTCACCGCCTGGATGTTGATGAACCAGCTCGAAACCGCGTTGTAGATGAGTGCGGTACCACAGCGGTAGCAGTGCGGGTACGAGTGCTTATAGGGCGCGGTCGCATAGAGGAGTCCGCGCGCGGTGAGGTCGTCGCGGATGAGCGGCTCTGCCTTACGGATGTATTGACCGCGCAAGAATTCCGGCGCGTCGTCGTTATACGTCGCGTTCGGATTCAGAAGCGGCACCATCGGAAGACCGTTCTTCTGCCCGAGCTGGAAGTCGTCCTCGCCGTAAATGACCGCGGTGTGCACGATGCCCGTGCCGTCTTCGGTCGTCACGAAGTCCGCCGGGAGCACCGTCCACTTCTTGTCCGACGGGTGCTGCGCTACCTTCTGTATTTCATAGAGCGGCTTGTAGCTCCCGCCGACAAACTCGCTACCCTTCATCGTGCCGAGTATTTCGTACTGGCCACCCGGGAAGTTCTTCTCGACAAGATTCTTCGCGAGAATATACGTACCGTCCGCCGTCTTCAGCTTCGCGTATTCGATGTCGGGACCGACCGCGAGCGCGACGTTCCCCGGGAGCGTCCAAGGCGTCGTCGTCCATGCGAGGAAATAGGTGCCGGGGTGATCGACGAGTTCGAACTTCGCCGTGATAGTCTCGTCGACCACGTCCTTGTACGTGTTGTCCATTGCTATCTCTGCTTTGGCGAGCGGCGTCTCGCAGTGCGGGCAGTACATAAGGACCTTCCTGCCCTCGTAGAGGTGGCCCTTGTCGTGAATACGCTTGATGCCCCACCACACCGACTCCATGAAGGTCGGGTCCATCGTCTTGTACGAATTATCAAAATCGACGAACCGACCCACGCGCTCCACATACCGCTTCCAGTCCTGCACGTAGGCGAGCACCATGGAGCGCGCCGTCTCATTGAACTTCTCGATGCCAAGCGCGTAGATCTCTTTCTTGTTCTTGAGGCCGAGCTTCTTCTCGACAAGATTCTCTATCGGAAGCCCGTGCGTGTCCCAGCCCCAGCGGCGGCGCACTTTGTAGCCGCGCATGGTCTTGTAGCGCGGGATGAGGTCTTTGGAGACCGAAGAAAGGAGCGAGCCCGAGTGCGGGAGCCCGGTCGCAAACGGCGGCCCATCATAAAAGACGAACTCCTTGCCGGAGGGCTTTTCGAGCGACTTCTCGAATACCTTATGTTCCTGCCAGAACGCGAGGACCTTCTCCTCGCGCACAGCTGCCTCAGATTTGGCCCCGGTTTCAGCCATATCTAGCTATCCTAGCGTTTTGCTGAGTAAAAAGGAACGCCCCGCATCTGCAGGGCGCCCGTTGAAACACATATAGCGGTAACTATGCGTAGGCTCTGCGGGAGCAGGGACGGTGGCGATAATCGCGCTTATCCGTCACGATCCGCTGCTTGGGCAGCGGGAGCCCCTCGGTCTCGCGGACGGCGTAGTCCCGTACGTATGCGGGAATCGTGCGCGCCCCGACCGAGTCGCCTTTTGAGGCGAAGTACTTCTTCAAATCCACATCGATAACCGAATGCTGGAGTGGCTGGAGGTGGTGCTCCGCACACTCTGTCTGTGCGCACATGGCCCAGAGGAAAAGCTTCCGGACATCGCACGCGAGTGCATTACAGGCTTTTTGTACCACGTCTTTCTCAGGGACGAGTTTGAACAAGGCTACCCCCTTTTGTTACGCCCAACGGAAAGTGCTGAGCTGTGTGCGTTATAGCACAAGCTATGGAAATTACATCCTCTCCGGTGCGGGGATACCAAGGAGGGTGAGGCCGCGCTCCATCGTGTGTGCGAATGCGTGCGCCATCTTCTGCTTGTACATTTCCTCTTTGCTGCCGAGTATCTGCTCGGTCGCGTAGAAATGGTTCCAGCTCGCCGCGAGTTCCGTGAGGTAGTTCACGAGGAGTTGCGGCGCGAGCTCCGCTGATGCGCGCGCGGCGATGCGCGGGAAGTGGATGATGAGCCGCTCGACCGCATACGGCGCTTCGGGGCTCTCGCTGCCTCCTTCCCCATTGCCCTCATACGCGAGAATTTTGCGTGCGCGCACGAGCGCGTACTGCAGGTACGGACCGGAATCACCTTCAAGCGAAAGCGACTTCTCGGGATCGAATATTATGTCTTGTCCCGGCGACTGGCGCAGAATCATGTACTTCACTGCACCTACGGCGACCTGCTCAGCGATGAGCGGGTCAGCATTCTTCTCACTCGCGCGCTTCATCACGTCCTCGAGGAGTTCTGCGGCGGTAATCACATTACCCTCACGCGATGACATCTTGCCGGTGGTGAGTTTGAGGAATCCGGTCGCAAGGTGGCGCATCTTACGCGAGACCAGGGGCGCGATGTCGCCAAGCGCCGCGAGCACGGTCTTGAATCGGCCCGTCTGCTCGTTCCCGGTGAGGATGATTATTTCATCCGACTGCACGCGCTCTTCTTTCAGGAATGCGAGTCCGATGTCTTTTGCCTCATAGGTCGGCGTGTCGTGCGAGGTGATGAACACCATCGTGTGCACACCCTTCGCTTCGCCGTCATAAATGATGGCGCCGTCGCTCAGCTTGAATATGCCCTTCGCAAGCCCATCGCGCACCACGCGCACGCCGGTCTCAGTCGTATCGCTGTCGAAGAATTCGTAATCGAAGTGCGTGCCGAGGAGCTTCCAGATGCGCCGGAACTCTTCCATGGAAATCTCGCGGCCGCGGCGCCACAGATCCATGACTGCTTCGTCATTCCCTGCGTAGATGGCCTGGTTGAGCGCGTCGATTTCTTTCTTCGCTTCTTCATCGGTCTCGTATGCGTTGCTGCCGATGGTGTACGCTGCGCCGATCTCCTTTGCGTTCATGGGCTCTAGGTTCTTGTTCTTCTGGAGTCCCCAGAGCGCCTTCGCGACATTCGGCCCGATGTCCCCACCGAACGTGTCGCGTATGACGGTCGCGCCGCTGTTCTCGATGAACCGCGAGAGTGCTTCACCTATCACCGTGCCCACCAAGTGCCCTGCGTGCATCTCTTTAAACGCATTCGGGTTGGAGTATTCAAGCAGCACACGCTTCCCTGCCTCTCCGTTCCCCTTGCCCCAGTTTTCTGTTGCGGCATCCGCGATAATCTCTGACACCGCCGCATGCGCGAGCGTGATGTTGATGAACCCCGGCCCCGCGACTTCTATTTTCGCCACATCAGTGCCGAGCGCTTCTTTGAGTGCGCGTACGAGCGTATCTGCGAGCTCGCGCGGATTCTTCCCAAGCGCTTTAGCCGCGACCATCGCAGCGTTCACAGCATAGTCGCCATGCGCCATATCGCTCGGGCGCTCCACGGCGAACGAGACACTCGTCCCGAGCGCCTCGTCTACCGCCTTCCTGATCCGCTCTTCCATAGAGCGAGTCTAGCAAATGTGCTGAATTAATCGAACGACTCCGGCACCGGATGGGCTTCGGCCATGGTCTTGATTTCTGCCTTCGCGGCAGCCACGGTGGCGTCGCCTTTCTTACGCAGCACATCGAGCATGATTTCTGCGACGCGGGTGCAGTCGGCTTCCATAAATCCGCGGGTGGTGATGGCCGGCGTGCCGAAGCGGATACCAGACGGATCCATCGGCTTACGGGTATCGTCTGCGATCGCGTTCTTATTGAGCGTGATACCCGCGCGATCCAAGAGCGTCTCCGCTTCCCCGCCGGGGATGCCGAGCGAGCCGAACACGTCTGCGAGGATGAGGTGGTTATCCGTGCCGCCCGTGATCATGCGTACGCCGCCCTGCCCGAACACGTCTGCCATCGCCTTCGCATTCTTAATTATTTGGCTCGCGTACGTCTGGAACGAAGGCTTCAATGCTTCGCCGAAGCACACCGCTTTCGCCGCGACCATGTGCATGAGTGGGCCGCCCTGGAATCCAGGGAATACTGACTTATCGATCTTCTTCGCGAGCTCTTCTGATTCGCGCGTGAGGATCATGCCGCCGCGCGGACCGCGCAGCGTCTTGTGGGTAGTGGTAGTCATGATGTCGAATCCGTAGTCGAAAGGATTCTTCGCTGCTTTACCGGCAATGAGACCCGCGATGTGTGCCACGTCCATCACCGCGAGTGCGCCGACTTCTTTCGCGATAGCGGCGAACTTCTCGTAGTCGAGCTCGCGCGGGTATGCGCTGTAGCCCGCGAGCAGGATCTTCGGCTTCGATTCCTTCGCCACACGGAGCATCTCGTCGTAATCGATCTCGCCCGTGTTCACATCCTTCATCTTGTAGCGGACGAAGTTGAATATCTTAGTGAGGTACGTCACCGGGTGTCCGTGGGTGAGGTGCCCGCCGTGGGAGAGGTCCATGCCCATGATGGTGTCGCCCGGCTCAAGCAGAGCGAAGTACATCGCGACGTTCGCCGGTGCGCCCGCGTGCGGCTGCACATTCGCGTATGCCGCACCGAACAATTGCTTCGCGCGGTCGCGCGCGATGTCTTCTACATTGTCGGTGAACTCCTGGCCGCCGTAGTATCGCTTCCCCGGGTATCCTTCTGAGTATTTATTCGTGAACACGCTGCCCATCGCTTCGCGCACCGCCATCGATACGTAATTTTCCGACGGGATGAGTTCCAAACCTTCGCGCTCGCGCGCCTCTTCTCCTTCTATCGCATTGAATACCTGCTCGTCTTGCTCCTTTATATGGTCGTAAAGCTCCATGGTAGGTGGATTAAGTAAGTAAGGGATGTGAGCTCGTTACACCATGGGATTAATTTAGTACTGATGCTACCGCCTTTTGCGCGTCGTTCCAAACGGCTTCTACGTCCTGGTTCGCGTCGATGACGGCGTGCGGGAGGCCGGACTTCTTGAAGTATTCGCGGTACCCCTCCTGGACCCGGTGGTGGAAATCGAGCGTGCGGTTATGGAAGTGCGACTTGGTATCGCGCGACTGCACGCGCGCTTCCGCGGCCTTGGGGTCGACTTCAAACAGGAGCGTGAAGTCAGGCTTCGGAAGGAGCGCGTGGTATGCCCAGAAGATGTCTTCGAGTTCCGGGCTCTCCTGTGCGCGCACCTGGTACGCGAAGCTCGATGGCAGATACCGGTCGCAGATGATCACTTTCCCATCGGTGAGTGCTGGCAGGATGGTCTGCTCCACGTGGTCTGAGCGCGAGGTCATGATCATACTGAGCATCGTGCGTCCGTTCGCGTGTTTAGCCCGATCCGAGATCATGATGGCGCGGATATCGTCTGCAAGCGGCGAGCCGCCTGGCTCGCGCGTGAACACGAATTCCCGGTCTGGGAATGCAGCCGGCAGGTACTCCTTCAGGCGAGCAATCTGGGTGCTTTTCCCCGTACCCTCGCCTCCCTCAAGGACTATGAACAGACCCTTTTTTTGCATGATGGTAGTGCTGCCGATTATACTATGCGCATGCGCGCCTATCTCGACATCCTGGACAAGGTCATGAAGGAAGGCGTCGACCGCGAGGGACGTAACGGCAACACCCGCGCCCTCTTCGGCCTCCAGATGCGGTTCGACCTCTCCAAGGGCTTCCCCGCGATGACCACCAAGAAGCTCGCGTTCAAGGCCGTAAAAAGCGAGCTCCTATGGTTCCTCGAGGGCGCAAGCGACGATAACCGCTTGAAGGAGCTCAACAGCAGCGAGCGCACCATCTGGACCGATAATGCCGAGGCACCGTACTGGACGCCGAAGGCCAAGTTCCCGGGTGACCTCGGCCGTGTGTACGGCGTACAGTGGCGCGACTGGCAGGGCCCCGATGGCAAGTCAGTCGACCAGATCGCAGAGCTTGTAGAGATGCTCAAAAATGACCCCTATAGCCGCCGCCTCATCGTGACCGCCTGGAACCCGGGCGAGCTCGATCAGATGGCGCTCCCGCCCTGCCACATGTTCATGCAGTGCTTCGTGGCCGACGGGAAGCTCTCGCTCCTCATGCACCAGCGGTCCTGCGACCTTTTCCTCGGCGTGCCGTTCAATATCGCTTCCTATTCCCTCCTCCTCCACATGCTCGCGCAGGTCACGGGGCTCAAGGTCGGCGAGTTCGTGCACTCCTTGGGCGACGCCCACATCTATCACGACCACTTCGACGCAGTGAAGGAGCAGCTCGCCCGTGAGCCGCTTCCCCTGCCCCAGCTCTGGCTCAATCCTGAGGTGAAGCAAATCGACAAATTCACCATGGACGACATCAAACTCGAGAACTACGAGTCGCACCCTCCCATAAAAGCCAAGATGGCCGTATAATCTGGTTCCCTAACACTTTTCGTATGGCACTTTCAGACAAGAAAATAATGGAGCACATGAAGGCCGGCACGGTCGTCATCGAGCCGTTCGTGCGTGCGAACCTGGCCACGAGTAGCTACGACGTCACACTCGGCGAGTGGTATTTCCGCGAGCAGTCACCGCAGGCGCATAAGAAGGTGTACAACCCATACAGCCAGAGCGACACCGAGCGCGTATGGCACACCTCTCCCAAGAAGGCGCAGTACGCCAAAGACGCACTCGCGCATTTCAATTTCGAATTCGACGGCATCCGCCCGGATGACAAAGTCATCCTGCTCGAGCCCGGTGAGACCATCCTCGCGCATACGAATGAATTTATCGGCGGTCGCGAAGTAGTGACGACCATGATGAAGGCGCGCAGTTCCCTCGGCCGCAACTTCGTGAACGTCTGCAAATGCGCCGGCTGGGGCGACGTGGGTTACATCAACCGCTGGACGATGGAGATCAGCAACTCAAGCCAGCACTACATCATCCCGCTTGTGGTGGGACGTCGCATCGCGCAGCTCGTGTTTTTTGAAACGGGGCCCATCCTCGGGAAAGACTACGCCGACACCGGTAAGTACAATCCTTACAAGGAACTCAAGGACCTCAAGAAGCACTGGAGTCCCGACATGGTGCTGCCGAAGTTGTGGCGGGATCGCGATATCAAACTCAAGCAGCCATGGCACAAACAAGAGAAACCGAAAGCAGCGACCAAGAAGCCGCGCTCCAAAAAGCGCTAGCCGACTGCGGCGCATTTATCACCTACGTACCGCTGCGGACGGAAGTCGCATTCTGCGACTTCTTCCCTATCAGAGAAGGCGCAGCGGTGTACGAGATAGCGCCGCGTGCGGCGCTTGATCCGTTCGCGGAGGCAGAGAAAGCGCGCGCCGCGGTAGGCGGTGCGCGTACGGCAATCCTGATGCCTGGCCGCAAGTTTGATGCCGCTGGCACCCGGTTCGGCCAGGGCGGCGGCTGGTACGACCGGTTCCTTTCCGCGGTCCCTGCCGAGTGGCTGCGGGTCGGGTTCTGCCATGAGCGGCAGTTCTCTCCGGAGCCGCTCCAGCGCGAAGACTGGGACCAGGTCATGGACTATGTGTGCGTCGTGGGCGACGCCGGACTCACGGTACTCGAAACAAACGCCCGGATGCGGTAGGCTCGGGGCATGCAGGTAACGGCCATCAAGACGCGGGTGTTCAAGGAGAACGAAGACCTAGCCGCGTTCATCACCAAGCACGTGAAGAAACTACCCGAGCGCTCGGTGCTCGTGGTGACGAGCAAGATCATTGCGCTCGCGGAGGGGCGCACGGTCGCTGCGACGGATACGAAGACGAAAGAGAAATATATAAAACAGGAGAGTGACTTCGCGAAGAAGACCAAGTGGGTGTGGCTCACTATCAAAGACGGCATGGTCATCGCGAACGCCGGTATCGACGAATCGAACGCGGACGGGAAACTGATCCTGCTGCCCGAGGACAGCTTCGCCGCTGCGGCGAAGCTGCGCACCAAACTCATGAAGTACTACAAGGTAAAGAAGTTGGGTGTGGTGATTCCCGACAGCCGCATCATCCCGCTGCGCGCTGGTGTCATAGCGATGGCGCTCGGATACGCGGGCATCAAGGGTATACGCGACTACCGCGGCCAGAAAGATATCTTCGGGCGACCATTTAAATTTGAAACGACGGGGGTGGTCGATTCCCTCTCCACCGCCGCGGCGCTTGTCATGGGCGAGGGTGCGGAGCAGCAGCCGCTCGCCATCATCACCGGCGCGCCCGTGGAATTCACCGAGCGCGTGAAGAAGGGCGAGCTCCTCATCCCGCTTGCAGACGACATCTACCTCCCCTATTTCTCGAAGCTCCGCACTCCCCTGTTCAAAAAGCGCGGCCGCTGATACCCTCGCTGTAGATATGGAGAACACAAATATGCCACCCCTGCACAAAATCAGCATGATCGCTGCGATTAATGCGAACCGCGCGCTCGGCGCGGAGAACGACCTCCTCTACAAGATCCGTGAAGACATGAAGCGCTTCACGAGCATCACGAAGGGTCACCCGGTCATCATGGGTCGCAAGACCTGGGAATCGATCCCGGAAGGCCGCCGACCGCTCACCGACCGCACGAACATCGTGATCACCCGTGCGGAGGGGTACGAAGCGCTCGGTGCGACCGTGGTCGCGAGCCTTGAGGATGCCATCGCGCGTGCGAAGCTCTCCCTCGGCAGCGAGGAGATCTTCGTGATCGGCGGCGGCGAAATCTACAAGCTCGCGCTCCCGCTCACGGACCGGCTCTACCTCACACTGATCGACGACGATGCGCCGGGCGAGGCATTCTTCCCGGAATATGCGGGAGAATTCACGAAAGAAATATTCCGCGAAGACCACGAGACACCGGAAGGCCTCAAGTACTCCTGGATAGACCTCGAGCGGGGATAAAACAGTGCACGGCGACTCTCGCGAGTCGCCGTCTGCATTTTCGTATTCAATTCAGGATGTACTGAAGGCTCTCTTCCCAGGAGTCGGTCGGGATGATTCCGAGCGGGAGGTCGCCCATCACATCGCCATTCATGAGAATGAGCTGGTGCGCATCTGCGTTCATGGGGAGCAGGTGCTTCACCTGGTTCTCCACGATAGCATCGCACCATTTGTAGTGTTCAGTCTTCGGCCCCTTGTCTGTGATGAAGAAGTCGTCGAAGGGGATTTCTTTTTTACGCAGCAGGCCGCGGACGAACTCTTCCTCAAGGCTCCAGATGTTGGAGACGATGCGGATCCGGTACCGGCACGCCGCTATCAGATGGAGGCTTTCCCAGGCCCTTTCCGTGAGACGAAACAGCCTGAGATAACGATCGCGGTCGCTGTAGATGTACTCGTTCGCGTCCTTCCAGTCTTCCACGGTGATGGCGCGTTCGTCGCCGTCCTCGGTTTCGAACAGCGTTCCCATCTTGATCGTCGCCCTCCCGAAGAACTTGTCCTTGGGAATGATCAGTCCCTTCTTCTCCTCTAGCGCGATCCGAGAGGCGTGCCATTCGTCGCGTATAGGGCCGTTGAAGTCGACCCCGATTTCTTTGAACATGTCAGCACCCCGTTGCTGTCGTTGTGTTGCGCCTATTTGAGCCGTAGCTCCCGCCGTGAATCTACCCTAGGTACAGATAAAAAACCAGCCCCGCACGAGCGGGGCTGGTTTTGTTTTTTAGGAGCTTACTTAACGTCGATGCCCATCGAGCGCGCGGTGCCTGCGATGAGGCGCTCTGCTGCTTCAGGGGAACCTGCATTGAGGTCCGGCATCTTCTGCTCGGCGATGGCCTTGACCTGCGCCTTAGTGAGCGTGCCTGCCTTCTGGGTGCCAGTCTTGCCGCTACCCTTCTCGATGCCGAGCGCCTTCAGAATGAGGCGGGGTGCCGGCGGGGTCTTCATGATGAAGGTGAACGAGCGGTCGTCGTACACGGTCATCTCCACCGGGATGATGTCCCCCATCTTGTCGCGGGTAGCCTCGTTGAACTGGGTCACGAACTGACCGATGTTCACGCCGGCTGGGCCGAGCACGGTACCGATAGGCGGGGCCGGGGTGGCCTTACCTGCAGGGACCTGGAGCTTGATTTTCTTTACTGCTTTAGCCATGTTCGTTGAATTTACCTTAAATAGTGTTGTGGGTCAATTTGGAGCTTCCGAAGCCGCTTCGCGGCATAAGTGGGCGCTTTAATTTTCAATTAAAGCTTCCTTACTTGCAAAAAGTCGAGTTCGACCGGGGTCTCGCGGCCGAACATGGCCACCATGACCTTCACCTTGCCGCGCTCCTCGTCGATCTCGCCTACCTTGCCCTCGAGGTCCTTGAACGGGCCGTCGGCGATGACCACCGGGTCGTCCTTCACGAGGTCGATGGTGTGCTTCGCGATTTCCGCGCCCATGCGCTTCATCAGGGTCTCGACTTCCTTCTCGTCCATCGGGACCGGGGTGACGCCGGAGCCCACGAAGCCGGTCACGCGTGGCGTGTTGCGCACGACGAACCAAGAATCCTCATCCACCTTCATGCGCACGAGGATGTAGCCCGGGTAGATCTTCTCTTCTTCCACCACGCGCTTGCCGCCCTTCACGCGAATCTTCTTCTCGGTCGGGACGACCACGTCGAAGATCTTCCCTTCCATACCGAGGGATTCGATGCGCTGCTTCAGGTTGCGCTCCACTGCGTTCTCGTAGCCCGCGTAGGTGTGGATGGCGTACCAGCGCGCTTCGCTGTTCGCTGCGTCGTCGGAGAAAGCGGGCGTAGTAGTAGTTTTAATATCCATAGAGATGTATTAGCGGGAGACCACGAGGTTCACGAGGTGCGTGAAGAGGTAGTCGAGGATGCCGATGAACACCGCCACGAATGCAGCGATGCCGATGATGATGAGCGTATGCGCGAATGCGGTACGCGCGTCCGGCCACACCACGTGGGCCATTTCTGCGCGCACATTCCGGAGGTAGGTGAAGAGATTCATACGTCGTTTGGTTTTAATCGAGTTCCCAAATTAAAAAACCCCGCGGGGGTTCGTTAGCGAGCATGATACTACGCATGCGGAGGTGCGTCAATAATGCAAAACCGCGGCCCAGCTGGGCCGCGGTTTTACGATGGCAGTGCTTAGCGGATTTCGTAGGTGATGGTGACCGAGTCCGTGTAGTCGTTCTGACCGGTCGGGACCGACGGCGTCGGTGCTGCAGCATCGCTGCCCGCGCTCATGGCCTCTGCCTTGAACATCGGGTACGCGACACCGCCCTGGTTGTCGTTAAAGGAAACAATACGGACAAGATGCACGCCGAGCTGTGCGGCGAGTGTAGCCGCCTCCTGCTTCGCGTTATTGATAGCGTCTGCGCGCGCTGCATCCTGCCCATCGTTCGGGTTATCGAGGCCGAGGTCGGGGCCGTAGATGTTCTGCACGCCGAGGCCGCCGAGGGTCTGGAGTACATCCCCGGTCTTATCGAGGTCGTGCACCTTCACCGCGATGGTTTCAGACACTTCGTAGCCGATAATCTTGTTGCTGTTTGGGTAGCAATTCACTCCAGCACCGCAGGTGTGCGACTGTTCATACTGCGGATTCACGTTATACGACTCGGTGCGGATATCTTTCTCATCGATACCGAGGCCCGTAACTGCTGCGAGCGCGGCGTTCGCCTTCGCGGTAGCTGCAGTCTGCGCTTCAGATACCGAGGCACCGGTCTCGGTCACGGTGTAGGTGATAGTGGCGACATCCGGAGCGAGGCTTGCCTGGCCCTGCCCGGTCACCGTGATGGTGTTAGCGGCCGGGGTACCGGGATGACTCCAGTCGAGCATGCCGCCGATCGTCTGCACAAAGAGGAATAATGCGAGTATCGCGAGCACGCCCACGGTGGCGATGCGTACGAGCCCGTTATCGACTAGTTCATTAAAATTGTTCATGCGAGGTAATGATTATGGGTACCTATGCGCGAAGACGCGCAGGTTCACCTAATCTTACCGCACATCTGCTACTCGGGTTGCGGGGTCTCGTCTTCGAGCGTACCGAGCATCTTTATGAGCGCCTGGTGTTCCGGCAGGTTGTCGGTGATGAGATTCGCATCGGTCCAGTTGGTGATGCCATTCTCCGTAATCTCAAAGTCCAACACATCCTTCTGCCGCGCGAGGAAGTAGTGTGTGGTGACCGTACCCTCGAAGCGCTCGGTAGTGACCTCGGAGAAGGTCTTGGTCCCGATAATCTTGGGTGAGAACTTCTTCATGTCGGTCGCGGGCATGTCGGAAGGTTCGAAGGTGGTGTTCGCGGTGATCACGGCATCCGCAGTCGAGCTCCCAGTGATTGCATAGTCGTATATAGAAATTATATTGGGACTATCTGATGACCCCTTGGCATAAAGAGCCACTGGCGACCCATTGCCCTCGGCGACCGCAGGCTCCGCGTAGCCCTCAGGCAGCGCGAATGCGATCTTGATCGAATCGAGCGAGACGTTCGGGGCCGCGCAGGCAGCGAATTCGCAGTTGGGGCCCGTGCGGCCGACGGCCGTGCCGTCTGGGCAGAGCTTCGCGTCTGCCGTGCAGGCGGTGCCGCTCACTACCGGAGCGCCCGGGTGCTCGAGCACATTCCTGTAGAAAAAGCCGCCGACCCCGAGCACGACTATCAAGACGATACCAGCAATAAGAGTCTTCATATCGTCCATCTTACTGCTTCGCGGGCAAACGGTCGCGTATCTCGCGGAGGATTCTCACCTCCTCGCTCTCGACCGGCTTCGGCTTGTCCTCGTGCTGCTCTTTCTTGCGGACGAGGCGGTTTATAGCCTTCACGAGCAGGAAGAGCGCGAACGCTATGAGCACGAAGTTAAGTATCGCCTGGAGCAAGAGCCCATACGCCACGACCGCATTCCCGCCGAGCGTAACCGAGAGCTTGCTGAAGTCGTACCCGCCGAGCAGGAGTCCCACGAACGGCGTGAGGATGTTTGTGGAAAGCACGTTCGTGATCTGACCGAATGCCGCGCCGATCACGACACCGACCGCGAGGTCTATCGCGTTCCCCTTCACCGCGAACGTCTCGAATTCCTTGAAGAAATCTTTCATGTGCGGAGTATAGCAAAAGGGAGCCGATGAGGCTCCCTTCCGGTAGATCACGCGAGGCGATACGTCCGTCGTTCGACCCATCGAGACTCTGGAGTCTTCTCATACAGGCAGAGACGATCGAGCGTTATCTGCCCCACTGGCTGGCGCAACCCAGATATGAAGTGCCACGCAGCGCCGAACGTGTCGCGATTCAGGTTCCGCGCGAGCGTGAAATGCGGTTCGATCCTGTCCCGCTTGTTTGGAGGCATGCCGAGATTGGAGAGCTCGTGTTGAACTTTCCGTGTCACCTCGTCCAGTACGGGGCTTTCGACGGGAAGATGGATAGACTCCTGCGCGAAGCTAAACATCGTACCGATCTCCGCATGCACTGCTCGTATCCCACAAGAACGAGTGAGCCTGTCGAATGCATGCACAGCCTGGGCAGCCCTCTCTCCGTCAACCGAGAATTGGTGAGCGACGGTGATGTGGTGCCCGATAACGCCATACGCAGCATTCTGGCAAACTCCTCCGCATTCGAGGCAGTCGTCTACTTCATTTCGGAATTTCTTGAGTTCCGGCGGTGCAGCGAAGAACAAATAAAAGGTACGCATCGTTTCTTCTCCCCTTTTTTATATTCAATGCCGATCAGAAACAGCATCTAGGGAGAAATTGTACTCGCAACTAAGCGATACCGATGCGTAAGGGCTGTGTACAGCTTGGATTGAGAAGCTGCGATGTTCGGGGCGACCTACGGGGCTCGAACCCGTGACCACTGGTACCACAAACCAGTGCTCTACCAACTGAGCTAAGGCCGCCATGCCTGCGGACTTTTTATACCACAAACGCAGCCTGAATGCTTACTTGTAGGACGGCGCCTCGCGTGCGATACCTGCGTGCTCGTTCGCGAGGCGCGCGAGCGCGAAAAGCAGCGAGGAGAGACGGTTCATGAACGCCTTCGTTTCCGGCGTGAGGGTGCGGAGTCCGAGATCCTCGACGCCAATGACGCGCCGCTCCGCGCGGCGGGAAATCGTGCGCGCGACGTCGAGTATGGCAGAGAGTTCCGTGCCACCGGCGACGGTGAAGTTGGTGATGGGTGGAAGCGTTTTCTCTATCGCGTTCACGATATCCGCTTCCCAGCGCACTTTCGCTTCATCGATACGCTTATCCGCGCCCGCGACCTCTGCCTGCACGATGAAAAGCTGCTCCTGCACTTCGCGCAGGATGTCAGATGTCTTATGTGCCGCGCCATCGATCACTACTTCCGGATCACTTTCTCCTATCGCGCGCACCTTCGCGAATCCTATATAGGAATTGAGCTCGTCGAGCGTGCCGAGCGTCTCCGGAAGCGCCGACGCCTTGGAGATGCGTTCTTCCGAGTCGAATACGCGGGTCGTCCCGCCGTCCCCCTTTCCGGTAAAGAGTGCCATGCTCGTTACGGAGTTATGGTGAAGTAACCATCGCTCTCCGCTGATGCTGAAGTAACGGTCGATTCTATCCTGACCTTCAGCCGACACGTGGCGCCTTGGCTAATTTTACTCGTGTCGGAGTCGGAGAGTGTGAATGTGCCGCCGGTGACTTCACCTGCAACAGGCTGCACTTCTCCCTTCACAAGGCACGCTCCGGCTGTTGCCGGGTCCTCTACGAGCGAGATGTCCACCGAATTATTGGGTGGAGGCACGTCACCGGGTTGAGAAACGCCCATACCTCCGGTCCACGTGATCGTAATGGGATTCCCCGCCTTGAACGTCTGCCCATTCGATGGCGAGAGCACAGTGATGGCACTCTGGTCTGTCGCGGGAGTCGTTGCGCGACTCGACCACAACCACCAGCCAGCTCCTATAACAACAGCGCCAATCACAATGCTAAGTACGGTTCGTGACGACATCATAGGTAAGAATGGTTCCCAATAAATAGTGCAGTGACCCCATTATACAAAACGACCGCACACCTGCTATCTACACTCCACAGCCTTGCAAATGGAGTGGGGTGCGCTAGGTTTCGAGTATGGACTCAACAACCGCTCGCACATGGCTCCCTGTCGGCGCCGTGATTATTATCATCGCCGTCGGTGCATATGCGTTTACACACCGCACCGTGGCACCGGCACCAACTCCGGGCACATCGCTTACCAGCTCCACTACTGCGACGCTCCCGCCCGTCATCAATGACTTCTGGGGTGGGGGCAAGCCGGTTAATCTCCTCGACGCGACGCTCATCGTAAAGGAGCTCGACAGCAGCACGAGCACCGTGCAAGTAGACAAAGCCACGCTCGGGCTCGTGAGCACGTCGACGTCTCCGACGTACTACCTCAAGGATGCGAACAACGTTTACTTCTTCGACGCGGGCTCAAACGAGAACCAGCAGCCCCGCCCGAGGAAGAAGAATCCGAACCCGGCGCCAACGCCATACATCCTCTACCGTCTTCCCCTTTCCGCTGCGTCGTTCCGCATCATAAATTATGATTACGTGGCAGACGACACGCACGTGTACTACAAAACAGGCCATGTTAACGACAACGACCAGATCGATGGTCACTCATTCACAGCGGTAGAAGGCATCGACCCCAAAACCGCGTACGACCCGAATCCCCACGTACCAGGAATCGATTACATTAACGGCACCGGCACTATCCTGGTCGCCGACGCGAAGGAGGTGTACTACGGTACACAGGAACTCGCTCCGAATCAGAACTTCCACTTCCTCGACTGGACTTCGGGCGGGACGACCTACAGCACGATATATGCCGTCTCCGGCAGTTCCGTAGTCTGTATTTCAGGCGGGGAGCATCACGTGCTCTCAACAGCCGTTTCCACTTTCGCTCCGGTTCTCATAAGCGGCGAGAACTTCTACGCGAAGGACGGTGCGGGGCAGGTGTTCGTGAACTGCAATCCGCTCGATAGTGGCAAGACGACGTCGACCTTCGCATGGGAAACCGCATCAGCACAAGCAAACCCGCCGTACACGCTCCTGCTTACCGATAGTGGTCTTTACGATGCAAACGGAAAGTTCCTCGTGACGCGCACCGGTACGCCGAGCGGGTTCAAGTATCTCAACGACACCGGTGAATACTTCGCGCTCGATGGAAAAGCATACTGGTACGCGACCGATTCCTACATCAAGGACAACGGCGCCACGCCGACGCTCATCAACGGCGGGAATGTCGATATCAGCTCGTTCACTGTCCTCAAGGCCTGGAACGACGTAAAGCTGGGCCGCTACGCGGGGGTCGCGCGCGACGCGAACCGCGTGTACGTCGACAATTACAGGGACTACTACAAGGCTATCGTCGACGAGCATGTGTTCGTGCCGAAGGACATCTCGGCGTTCACCGTGCTCGACTGCCCGTCGCTCGCGGTGTACTTCTGGGATAGTGTCGCCGTGTACAGCGAAGACGGCTCGGTAGTGACGGATGCGAACCCGGCAACCTTCGCGACGAACGATAGCCGCTGTAGCGAGCCGTTCAACTGGGACGGATACTAGAGAGCTGGGTATAAAGAAACGAGCCGCGTACGCGGCTCGTTTCTTTTGGTGCCCAGGAGAGGACTTGAACCTCCATGCCCTTGCGGGCGCCACCACCTCAAGGTGGTACGTCTACCAGTTTCGCCACCTGGGCAGGTGCTCCGCTACTATACCGATTCGCGCCCGTAATTACAACGCTAAAAGAAGAAACGGCCCCTTAGGCCGCGACTTCTGCTACTTCCTCTTTTGCTTCGGTCTCTTCTGCGGGAGCCTCCGGAGTTACCTCGGGAGCTGCTTCTGGAGCAGGCTCTGGTACTGGTTCCTCTGCGACCGGCTCGACGATAGACTCGTCGGTGGTGACGTTTATCATGCGCATGTTGCGGAGCTGGCGGCGGACCTCCTTCGAAGCCTTCTCGCGGATGAAGTAGAGCTTTGCGCGGCGCACTTTCGAGCGGCGGACGATGGTGATGGATTCGATGGCCGGAGAGTAGAGCGGGAAGATCTTCTCGACGCCGATGCCGGACATGGTCGCGCGCACGGTGAAAGTCGCGCCGGCTTCCGTGCCGTGCTTCGCCGACAGCACGAGGCCCTCAAACGCCTGGGTGCGGAAGGTCTGGGTCGCCTTCTCCTTCTTGTCGGCGCCCTTGGACTTCTTCACTTCCATGATCTTCTGCTCCACACGCACCGTATCGCCCGAGCGGATGCCGAGCTCTGCGCGTTCCTTTACTTTTACTGGGGAAATCACCTTGTTCATGTCGCGCTACTGTATCACGACACGCTTTCAGAGGCAATGAAGGGCTCGGCGCCCGTAAAACCTTGCAGTGAGGCCGCGAAATCGGCGGGGAGCGGTGCCGTCACCGTGGTGCGCGTACCCGACGGGAGCGGCAGATCGAGGGAATACGCGTGGAGGGCAAGGCGCGAGAGCCCGAGTACCGCCGGGTGGTTCGGCGCGTAGAGCGGGTCACCCACTATAGGATAGTGGATTGCTTTCAGGTGGACGCGGATCTGGTGCGTGCGCCCGGTCTCGGGCATCACCTTAATAAGTGCGTGCTTCTGCGTCGCGTCGGCGCCGATCACTTCATATTTAGTAATCGCATCGCGGAGCATGCCTTTTGCCTTTGGTTGCGCGGAGCGCAGGCGGAAATCCTTGCGAGAGCGGCCGATGGGAAAATCGATTACGCCCTTCTTTTCTTTGGGCACACCGTAGGTCACCGCGAGATATGTCTTCTTCACTTCGCGATTCTTGAACGCATCTTTCAGAAACGCGTGCGCCTCCTGCGTCTTCGCGAGCACGAGCACGCCCGACGTATCGACATCGAGCCGGTGCACGATACCGGGGCGCGTGACTTCGGTGCCGTCTTTGAGCCGTTGCGTCTCACCCACTTCGTCGGAGTCCGGGTAACGCTTCGCGAACCAGTCGGCGACGGTTTCTTCTTTACTCACGCCATCGGCGTGCACCATGACGCCCGCGGGCTTATCGATAGCCACGACATCGGCGTCTTCATAGAGAATCTTCGGGTCCATTCCCCCACCCTATCACTTCCGCTTGGACTACGCTCACGCCGCGCGTCAGTCCAATTTCTTCTCGATGCGCTTGTACAAGGAGCCCGTGACGATGAGAATGCCGATACCGATCACAAGCGGGATGACGGGCACGTCATGGAAAAGAGGCACTTGGTCTAAAAGTTCTTCGAATCCATAAATAATCGCGGCGACGCCGAAGGAGCCGAGCAAAGAGAAGAGTAATGGATAGCGGCCGAACACCGTGCGGTGCCGAGCCCGCATGTACTCGTCCATCTCGCGTGCACTGCGCTCCAAATGCTCAAGCGGATCGAGGATCATTACCAAAAGTATAGCGTGCTAGAAAAGAGAAAAGCCTACTAACCAGTAAATGGTTTTCGGCCTTTTGCTGCGCACCCCGGATCTTACTCAGAGGCGCCTGCCCCCGCAACAATGGTCCAGCGCAGCGTGCAGATCATGTCGTGGCTGCCGGTCTCCGTGACGAACGGCATCCCCTTATCGAGGAGCCGGCTGACGAATGGCTGCAGTTTGCGGTTGTCGAAAATGACATCGCTGTTGTGGTCGACAACGTCCAGCTCTTTGGGCCCACAATCGAAGTAGGTTCCGACGACGACCCTGAGATCCCAGAGCACGACACGGACTACTTCTGGACCCTCGTCATGAGGGTTGCAGCCAGCTCCGATACGGTCCATGAGCGCATCGACCGTACCGGCTCGCGTATTTTTCTGAAGCATTCGAGACTCCCAGTTTTGAAAGACGGTATGCACCCGCCGAACAGTACGACCGTACTATATATTAAATATTCCTAGAGTCAAATGCGGTGCGCGGTGAGGGACTTGAACCCCCGACCATCCCGGTGTAAACGGGGTGCTCTACCAACTGAGCTAACCGCGCGTACGCACGTTGTATCATATTTTCTCTCTTCGTGCGTGGCATACTTATACTCATGGAAACTCCTCCGCCTCCCCTTCCGAACACGATTCTTCCCCCGCCGGAATTTATTAAGGCTCATCCCACATCCTCTTGGCGGCGCATCGTGGCATGGGTCCTGATCGCGCTCATCGTAGTCATCGCTGCGGTATTCGCCTACGAAAAGTTCGGAACGGCTCTCCCTCACAGCGTTTCCTACGGCGTCGAGAACCTCGGCACCCCGGGCACGCTGCGCATTGTGGAGACCACCTACCCCAGCGTAAGTCCGGTCATTACGAAGTTCGTGGTGACGCAGGCGCCGTACAACGCCGACGCGACGGGCGCGACCGACGCAACCGCGGCGTTCCAGGCTGCCATCAAGGATGCGTTTGATAACGGCGGCGGTGCGGTGTTCGTGCCAGACGGGACGTATCGTTTTGACGGCACACTCACCCTGCCCGAAGGCGTCACGCTCCGCGGAGATTGGAAGGAACCGAGCGCAAGAGACAAAAAGGTCGGCGGCGCGGTGCTCGCGATCTACAACTCAAAAGACACCTTCATCACGCTCGATGGTGGCGCGGGTGTCGACGGGCTCAATTTCTGGTACCCGAATCAAGACGTAAAGAATGTGGAGCCCTATCCTGCGACGATCGGCGTTGCGACCGACGGCTTCACCCCCGATCGCGACGCGATGAGCGTGCAGAACGTCGATTTCGTGAACGCATACATCGGCACCGACTGGAGCTTCCACAAGGCCGTGCAGTCGGTGCACGTGCACAACGTATACGGAACACCACTCGCGAAGGGCGCCTACCTCCTCAACGTCGCGCAGACCTCGAGGCTCGACACGGTGAATTTCTCTCCGCTCTACTGGAGCCAGTCGGGGCTTGTGGGCGCACCGAGCGATGCGGACGCAGCCGCGTATACCGAAACGCATTCGACCGGCCTTGCCTTCGGCCCGGGCGGCGGCAGCTACGACATGGACATCACCGTCGATAAGTATTCGATCGGCGTCTCGGACGACGATAGCGACAGCAACGATGACGGTCTCAATATCACTCCTATCTTGTTCGGCGTGACGGTTACCAATGCGAACCATGCGCTCTATATAAACAGCAAGGGCGGCGACCTCCACGTGACAGCCGCCACGCTTGAGGCAAATCAGGGTGACAGCCCGGCTGCGGTCTATATCGACCCCAAAACGGTATCCGATGGCTTCCTCTATCTAGACGAGGGCGTGCTTACGAGTACCGGAGACGCGCTTTCCAATACCTCGTCAAGCTACAACCTAAACGTGATGCACAGCACGTTCTCGAGCTGGAACGGCTATGCGGTGCGCAGCGATCAGTCGGCGGCAAGCACGATACTTGTTGAAGGCTCTACGTTTGCTTCCGCGGCTAAAGATTTTCATCTCGGCACCGGCATTACGCAGGCAGTGATCATGGGCAATACGGTGGCGGGTGGTGCGACCGCGCCGTCCATCGATGGCAACAGCGCTGCAGCCCAAGTGAACACGAACGCGCTTTCCATTCCTTCGACCGGCGTGAGCGGGTTCCAGTCAATCGGATTCGATGGCACCGGGCTCGCTACCATGATTCCTGACGAGTCCGCGTATGTACCGGCAAAAACCGATGTCGGTTCCCTATTCGTAGTGACCGACTACGGCGCGAAGGGCAATTGCAGTGGTGACACTGCGCTCGATATGAACGCGTGCACCACGGATGACACGGCGGCGGTGCAAAAAGCCATCGATGCAGCGAAGGCGCACGGCGGCGGTACCGTGTACTTCCCGGCAAGCACGGCGGCGCCGGGGAAGCGCACGGTCTACCTTATTAAGGGTACGCTCTCGGTACCAAGCGGCGTGGAACTTACGGGCCCCGCACTCAATACCAGCACCTACATCGATAATGCGCAGACCGCGCTCGTGGTCGAGCCGACAGCGGGAAGCGCGACGCCGGTCATCACGCTCGCCGCGAACTCGGGTATGCGCGGCCTCGTGATCTGGCAAGCGAACCTCGACGCCTACGCCAACACACCGTTCCCCTACCTCATCCAGAGCCAAGGTGAGAATGTGTATCTCATCAACGTCACCGTCGCGAATGCGTACGACGGCGTGGATATGGGTTCGTACGACTCGACCGGTCACTTCGTAAACAAGCTGCAGGGCTACGCGGTGAACAATCTTCTGAGGGTGAGCAAGAGTGCGCACGGCTATATCGGCGACTACCAATTCGACCCGGGACCTTGGGGCTCGGCAGACGGTAGGAATGCGACCAATGCGGTCGTGATGAGCCTCCCGATCTCGCCCAAAAACCCGCCGCAGGATTCTGGCGCCGCCTGTGCGAACGGCACGGGCACCTGCACCTTCGATATAAATATCGACGGCCCAGCAGATGTGTATGCAAAGGGCGTAAGTATCATCCTCGGCAGCGCGAAGAACGAGCTCATGACGAGCGTGTTCTCGCACGCACCGAAGATCGGAATACAGACGGTGGCTGATGGTGGGAGCGGGCCATCGTTCACGCTCGTCAATTTCGGCGCGGAAATCTACACTGCGTTCGACTTTGAAGCGCTCGATCCGAAAGGCGCGGAGATCGTGAGCTCGGTCTGGCACACGCTCATCCAGCACGGTACGGGTCCCAAGGACGGCGACCCGAACGGTGTGTATGGTTACGCAGGCTGTAAGACGCGCGGCAACGGGCCGAACACGACGCCATGTAATGACGAGCCGGGGCAGCCCTACATCATCGCAGGAAGCGGCGTCGCACCCACGACTCCGATCCGCATATTCACGATGGACAATCAGCAGTACACCAAAATTGGCTGGCAAGTAGCGGGCGGCAAGATTATTGCGCAGCAATACGACACCGGCGACCGCGGTACTGCGCTTGAGGAATTCGCGAAGGTCACGGGCGGCGCAAGTGTTTCTATCATCGGCGGCGACTTCCTGTTCCCCTTCCCCGCGCCGCAGCTCTTGTTCTCGCTCGATGCTACGTCGCATGCCGCGCTCGCGGGCACAATCACGCAAGGGCCGGTGCAGAACACAGGCGCCGTGGACACGACGTTCCAGCCCGCACCATCATCCGTACCGCAGAAAGGCGGCGGCAAAAAGAAAGCTAAATAAGTGGGCATGGGGGGACTCGAACCCCCAAGGATTGCTCCATACGCTTCTGAGACGTACGCGTATACCAATTCCGCCACATACCCGTTTCCCCACTCTGCCACAACCCTGATTAATCAGGAAGTAAAAGCCGCGCAAGCCGGATGTCCGCGTAGGACACGGCGCCCTGCATTGCGGCGAATATGACCTTCAGCGACTTTGATTTCTTCCTCCTGAACATCGCTTGTATGTCGTTCAGCCGGTGGGCGTCGTCCGCGAGGTAGAGGATCTCGCTGCGGTCTACGCGCCCGCTCTCGCGCAGCTGCTCCAGGTGGTCGATGATCGTTTCTGGTTTTACATTGCGTTCGTCTGCGATATCGCCGAGCGGTATCTGCTCTCGCACGAGTGCGAGCGTGGCGTCGACGGTCGGAATTTTGGGTGCCGCCTTTTGTTCGCGGCGCTTCGCCGCTTCTCCGAGGTTCTCGGTGCCGCCGATAGCGAGTACGAACCGTTTCTCCATCTTTGTGCGCTCGTCTTCTCCAAGAGAATCGAAAGCCGCTTCTGCGCCCGCGGACGCAGCGCGGAACTCCCGGTCCTTCTTCGCTATTTCCGGGTGCACCATGAGCGCACGGTCGTTCATGCCGTAGAGCGAGAGGCCCTCGAGCGTGCGCACGCGTGAGAGCGCCACGTATCCCTGGCCGTATTCGAATGCCATTGAGAGGTCCACCGTCGCCGCGTCGAGGCTCATTCCCTGGCTTTTGTGCACGGTGATAGCCCACGCGAGCCGCAGCGGTACCTGGGTGATGGTCGCGAGCGTCTTTCCGCCGTCTTCCATCTTCCACTCCACTGGCTCTGCCACCACTTCTCCCCCACTCATGAGTTCGACGATCGGGTATTTGTGCACGGCAGAGAATCCCACGACCGCGCCGAGCGTGCCGTTCGCGTAGCGGGCCATCGGGTCATTCTTGGTGAACATCACCCGCGCGCCTTCTTTGAGTACGAGCGTTTCTGGAGAAAGGCAGCCGCGCTTCAAGCTCTCTATCAAATGCGGTGCGCCTTTGGAGGTCATCACGAACTTTTCGCTCCTCCCTTCTACCGCAGCGAGCGCAGCGTCGTTCATACGGTCGACCGCGGCGTTGTGCGTGTAGAGCCGCGTGACGGGAGCGTTCGCGTCGTCGTCTATGACGATCTCACCGTCTACCTGTCTGCCCGAGAGCAGTTCCCGATGGTGTGATTGTATTGATTCGTTACGTATCGCCGTGAGGAGATCGAGAAATGCAGTGTCTTCCTGTCGATGCTGCTCGCTCAAGTAGCAGACGAGCGGATTCGCTGCTCCCCAGGCTTGTGCATCGAATGCAAATTGCGCGCGTTTACTTTCGCGAGAAATCGGCGGCAATTGAAAGAAGTCGCCGACAAATACTACCTGGAGCCCGCCGAACGGCTTTTCTGGATTCCGCACCGCGCGGCAGGCCTGCTCTACCATATCGAGCGTGTTCGCCGAGAGCATCGATATCTCGTCGATGATTAAAATGTGCGTGGCGCGGATGCGCTTGGCTACGCGCTCGGTGTTCTGAATGCGGTCGAGGTCGTACGGCGTCATGCGGTCGAGGACACCGATGCCGCTCCACGCGTGGATGGTGAGCCCGCCGATGTGGGTCGCCGCGATACCAGTCGAGGCGGTAATAGACGGCTCTACCCCGCGTTCGTGGAGCCACTTCACGTATGCATTCACCGTGTGCGTCTTGCCGCTCCCCGGTTCACCCGTGAGGAACACGTTCGCGCCGGTAGTGAGAATTGCGAGTGCTTCTTGCTGAGTCATCAGTACAGTGTATCAATTTGCTCTTCATAGGGGTGCCCCCGCCTGGAATCGAACCAAGATCAACGGCTTAGAAGTCCGCTGCACGATCCATTGTGCTACGGGGGCAGTGTTACCTTACCTTACTGCTTGGAGGGGTCAACGAACTCGTAGACCTTCTCGTAATTCTGCATCTGCGCATCACGCGCTTTGAACACCGATTCCACCGTGTTGATAGCGCTCGCATCTACTCCCGGCACTGCGGCGGGCGCGGTGCCGCTGCTCGTCACATTCTTCACACCTTCATATATAAGGACATTCATCGCCGCGCTCGCGAGGAGGAGTATGGCCGCCACGACCAGTAGCATGAACCAGTCGCGCGCAGGGTTGAGCCGCTCCCCGTAGCTGAACGTGGAGAGTGCGCGCTTTTCTATATCAGAAAGATTGGTCATGGTTTTGTAGAGGTGGCTACCGTCCCGACGGAGAGCACCATCGCCGCGCTCCAGCCACCCGCAGCACCGGTGTTGGTGGTGCTGAGGTTGAGCGAGTTCACGGTTATGTCGTACGGGCTGAACTCTATTGCGCCCACCGTACGCATCACGGCAGCGTAGGAACCGCTCACGGTAAGTGCGAGGTCGAGGTGCGAGCGCGGGTTCGGATTCGCAGTCACCGATACCACAGATACCTGCGCCCCGAGACTCGTGCCGAGTGACTGCTGGGACTCGAGGAACGCCACGATATTATCGGGCACCACGAAGTAGTTCTGGATGTCGCCCGCGGACGCGGAAAGCTGCTTGAGTTCATCTACCGCTTCTCCGGCAGTCGCCTGGTCTGCGCTGCGCTGGTTCACCTGCGCGGCAAGCGCGGTGACCTGCCCTGTCGCGACGGTGAGCATGTAGTACCAGTACGCGTACGCGCCGAGCGCGATTATGAAAGCGACTATCCATACGATGAGCTGGGTCAGGGGGCGGTTCATGGCGTGAGTGTGAGGGTGCCTGTCACGGTCATGGAAAATGAGATGTTCGTGTCTTCTGCGTACGCACTTATCGGAAGGTCCACTCCCGCGACAAACGGGGAGCCCGTGAGCGCGAGGTCGTACGCGCGCAGCTCTTCGCGTGTAGCCGCCATACCGGCGAGCACAATTTTCCCGCTCGCGGGATTACCCGACGCGGGCGGCGTATAGGTGATATCCACGAGCGTGATGCCTGGGTGCGGGACCGAGAGCACGGCGCGCACGGCACCGGACGCCGACGGCGCGGTACCAAGCCGCGAGAGGTACGTCGCGTCGCTCTTGAGCGCGGAGAGCTCTGCTTCTGCGCTCGAGGTAGTCGCGTCGTTTGTAGCGCCAGTGGCTGCGAGTTCGCTAGTCTCGGCGCGCACTTCTGCAGATGCATAGAGGTACGACGGCAGAAGCAGGATGCCGTGGATGACAACGAGCACGGTAAGCAGCACGAAGCCGACGGTGGCGAGCCGGATAAAATAGTTGCGCCGGAACGAGCGGCTCCGGGAGGGCGGCAAAAGATTGATCATGTCATGAGACATATTGTCGGAGTGCGAGCCCTATCGCGGTCGCGTACGCGAGTGATTCGGTGTAATCGATCGGCGGGAGCCAGTGGTCGCGTGAAGCGAAGTTCGTGAACACGTCGCCCAAGTCGACCGGGACCTTGAGCCCTGCAGCGAGGTATTCCGGAAGACCCTTCACCGTAGCGTTCCCTCCCACAATCAGGGCGCGCGACACGGGCTCGTGTCCGCTGCCCGCAACCCCGCGCGTCTGCCAGTAATCGAGGCGCCGCGCGATTTCTTCTCGGATAGCCGACACCGTGGAGAGCATCGCGGCGAGATATTCTTCGTTGCCATCGGTTGCCACGAGCCCACGCTCGGCCTTCACACGCTTGGCTTCTTCTTCGGTCACGCCGAAGTGCTTCTGCACTGCAGTGGTGAGCGCCTGACCGCCGATGTCGAGCGTGGTCGCGTACCGCGGAATGCAATTAGCCACCACGATGAGCTTGGTGGTGGTGCGCCCGATGTCGATGACGAGCACGGTGGAAGGGTCGCCGGGCTTGAGGATCGCGCGCGGGATGGAAAAGAGTTCGCTCTCGATGGCGCGTATGCCTATCCCCGCTTCGTCGAACGCTTCGAGCGACTGCTCTATCACGCGCCGCGCGTATCCCACGGCGACCAGGTGGGTCTGGTCACCCTTCTTCCCCGCTGCCATGAAGTCGTACGCGACTTCAGACGGCGGGAGCGGGACGTATTCGTCGAGATGCTGCTCGAGCGCGATAGACCACTCGGTGGGCGATGCTCCAGCGACGTCTGTTTCGAATAGATAGGTGCGCGACTCGGGGAGCGCGATGTTCGCGATACTCGCGCCCTGCGAGCGCGCAAGCGCGGAGATGCCCTTGGCGACCGCGCCGATGTCATTGATGTCGGCGGAAGTGAATGCGCCCTCGGGGAGCCGGGCTTCCTGCACCGCAGAAAGCTCGAGACCATACGCGCCCTCTTTGAGCATCACGAGCTTGATGCTCGATGCGGATACATCGATGCCCGCGGTGGGCAGGGTGAGGTAGCGCGGCGGCGCGAAGTTGACGCTGATGAATCGCGGAAGCGGCATGCTTCCATTAGTATAACGCGCCTCGCGCAGCCGCGAGCACTAATGAGCGCTCGTGCCGGGGGGAATCGGGCGATCGGGCGAAAGAAATGCGAACGTGTCGCCCTCCCCGACCGCAAAGAGCATCCCGTTGCTCTCGATGCCCTTAATCACGCGCGGCGCGAGGTTCGTCACATACGCGAGCTGGCGCCCCACGAGCGATTCCGGCTCGGGCACATAGGCTGCGATACCCGAGACGATGGTGCGCGGTCCGGCCGCTTCGCCGAAGTCCACGGTGCACTTGATGAGCTTGTCGGTCTCCGGCACGCGCTCGGCAGCTTTCACCGTACCCACTTTCACTTCTACCTTTGCGAACTCGTCTATGGAAATCTTTGGTTCAGTTTTGGGCTCGGTCTTCACTTCTTCTGGTTTTGGTTCCTCTACTGGCTGCGGCGCGGTTGGTTCATCAGTCATGTTTTTTACTTAAATAGCTGGTAAGGATGAGCGCGGCGGCGGACGCGTCGACCGCATCGGTGTTCTTCGGACTCCTGCCTTCCACCGATGCATCGCGCGCGCGGCGCGCTTCTGCGCTCGTGTAGAACTCGGCTTCCCAATATACCGGCTTCCCGGTCTTTTCCGCGAGTGCGGCGGCGAACGCCTTCGCATCTGCCGCGATCGGGTTCTCCGTGCCGGACAGGTCCCTCGATTCCCCGACGACGATTGCCCCTGCCCCCTTCTCGGCGAGCAGCTTCGCCACCTCATCTACGGTAGCGGGTGTATTGGTAATGATGCTGTGGGGGAACCCCATGGCGCCCGCTTCGTCTGAGAACGCGATGCCGATCTTCTTGCTGCCGTAGTCGATGCCGAGGTAACGCATATCCCTATGGTATACTCCCGGGCATGTATCATCCACTCGGCGAAAACATGATGTTCGGGTTCGGTCCGTTCGGGGCGCTCTTCGGAGCGAGCTTCGCGCTCGTCGTTCTCATCCTTATTCTCTGGGAACTTTTGTGGAAAGGCCTCGCGCTCTGGCACGCTGCACGCAGCGGTCAGTGGGTCTGGTTCATCGTATTCCTCATCGTAAACACGGCCGGCATCCTCGAGATCGTGTACCTCATCTGGTTCCGCGGTGATAAGAACAGCGCGAACCTCTTCCCCTTCGGTGACATCACCCCCGCCCGCCCCAGCACCACCGTTATCGAAGAAGTGATCGTCGTTGAGACGTCGTCTGACGACTCATCAGCGGCGTAGTTCTGTTTGGTTCTCGGGAGGAGTGGCAGAGTGGTCTAATGCAGCGGACTTGAAATCCGCCGTGGCGCAAGTCACCGTGAGTTCGAATCTCACCTCCTCCGCTTGTAGTGGTGCTATGATTATCGGTAGTTATGCCACGACCGCCAATCTTCGTGTGGGAAGGGACCGAATATACGTTCAAAGAGAAAAGCTCTGACTGGTACTGGGCGGTCGGCATCATCGCTATAGCCGCCGCGGTTGCCTCCCTCCTGTTCGGCAACATCATATTCGCCATCGTCATCCTCGTCGCCGCGGCAGCGCTCGCCATCACGGCGGCCAAGCAACCGCGCTCGCACAAATTCGCCATCACCGAACAGGGTCTCACCATCGGCGACAGGCTCTACCCGTACGACACGATGATGCATTTCTCGGTGCTCGAGTACATCGACCATGACCTCCCGCCCGCACTCTCCATAAAGACGCGCAGCCTGTTCGCGCCGCACCTCTTGGTACCGCTTATCGACGTCGATGCCGATGACGTGTACGAGTATCTCTCGCTCCACCTCGACGAAGGCAACCACCACAACTCCGTCATCGACCGGCTGGTCGAGATGTTCGAACTATAGTAGAGTCATTCCGTTAGCGTGTGCTAAACGCTCCCGTCGTTCAATGGATAGGACGGCTCCTTGCGGAGGAGCTGATGTAGGTTCGATTCCTACCGGGAGCACAACCGACAGAAAGTCCTGCCTGCGCAGGACTTTCTGCGTTGTGCTTGGCGCAGCGATGGTTCGCTAGCAAGCGAATCCGCGAGCCGGGGTCGCGGAAATGCCGAGCGACGGCGAGGCATTATCTGTGACCACGCTGGTGTAGTAAGGTGATGCTACGCTCTCGTCATTCAACGGATAGGATAGCCCCCTCCGAAGGGGCCAATGCCAGTTCGATTCTGGCCGAGAGCACTACTTGGTGAACGTAATCGTGCCTACGACTTTGTTGAAGAGGTCGACATCGGCTTGGGTGAGGTTGCGCGTAGGGTTGAGTCCGTACGTAACCTCGAACATGTTCTCGAAGCCATTAGAGGCGGTCGAGTAGTGCGCATAGGTGTAGACCTGGACGATACCTCCCGTCGCCTGAGATTTATCAATAACGGTAATAGCTGGCCTGCCGCCGACCGTCGTGTCGGAAGTGAGCACGCCCTGCCCGAGCGCCGCTTGTGACTTGTAGTAGGTGTAGAGACTTTGATACGTCGTAGGCGTATCGTTTCCGCCCGGGACAAGTCCTATAGCGATCACAAAGCCATTGGTAAGGGTGATGTCGGTCACGCTAAAGCGGTCTTCGGTGGTCGGAGTACCCCACGCAGCCGGATAGCGCACCGTGAATCCGAACTGTGTGTCGGTATAGGTCTTCCACGCATCGGCCTGCTGAGCTGGCTCCGGTGATGGCGTAGACGATGCGGTCACCTGCACTGAACTCGTTGCTTCAGTTGAAGCGGACCAATCGTTTCCGCTAGCGGTACCGTGCTTTTCATAGACGTATGCCCCGCCTATAAGAATGACGGCGATTGCGAGAATGAGTAATGAAGTAGCGAATCCTTTGGGAGGTGTCATGTCGTGACTATATAAAAGTTCAGGAAAAGCACAACCGCCCTTTCGGGCGGTTGTGTGTTTGGGTGCGTTAGGCGTTCGCGCGCTTGTGCGCTGCGGCGAGGCGCGCCTTCTTGCGGTTCGCCGTGTTCGGCTTCAGGATGCCGCGCTTTGCTGCCTTGTCGATCGCGCTGAATGCTTCGGAAAGCGACTTCTGCACGTCCTTGCTCTTGTCTGCGATCGCGCTCTTTGCGGCCTTGGTGGCGTCGGTCAGCGCGCGCTTGCGGCGTACGTTGAACACGCGCTTCTTGAGGCTCGCGCGGTGTGCCTTCTTTGCTCCTTTGGTGATTGCCATGTAGAGCCAATCTAAGCCATAGGACGCCATTCTGCAAGAGTGCCCCAAGAGTGCTAGGATACGGCCATGATTCGCGAGATCCACGGGAAGGTGCTCTCGGTCGAGCCTCTCGGGGCTGTCGTGGAGGTCGCGGGGTTCGGTATCTTCGTGCACTTGGCTATCCCCACGGCCGTCACGGCGGGTGAAGACGCCCGTATCATGACCTACCTCGCCGTGAAGCAGGACGGGCTCGAGCTCTACGGATTCACGGAAGAGGCCGACCGTCGGTTCTTCGAGCTCGCGCTCTCGGTCTCCGGGGTCGGCCCCAAGACCGCGCTCTCGCTCTTGCGCCGCGCACCGCGCGAGAAAATAGAGGAAGCAATAGCGAAGCGCGACATCCCCTACCTCACCCGCGTGGTGGGCATGGGCAAGAAAAGCGCGGAGAAACTAGTCGTGGAAATCGGCGAGCGCATCCATCTCTCCGGAGAAAGCGCGCAGGGCGAAGACGCCGAAGTGTTTGACACGCTCGTCGCCCTTGGGTATACCGAGCGCGAAGCCCGCTCCGCCGTGTCTGGGATCCCGAAGGACGTCACGGGTAAGGACGCACGGCTGCGCGCAGCGCTCTCGGGCGGACACAAATAAGTCATGAAATCTTTCCTCCAGAAACTGCTCCCCCGCGGAGCCTATCGCGCGCTCACGCGGCCCTACCATTTCCTCTGGGCATTCTTCGCCGCGCTCTGGTACGGCATGCCGGGTAAGAAACTCACCGTCATAGGCGTCACCGGTACCAAGGGAAAGTCCTCGGTTTCTGAAATGCTGTTCGCTATCCTCACCGCGGCCGGGCACAAGACGGCGATCGCGGGCACCATCCGCTTTGCCGTCGGCACGGAGTCTGAGCCCAACACCTTCAAGATGACGGTGCCGGGTCATGGATTCCTGCAGAAGTTCCTGCGCATGGCAGTTGACGCGGGCGCGACCCACGCCGTGCTCGAGCTCACGAGTGAAGCAGCGCTCCAGTACCGCCACCTCTTCCTCGACCTCGATGCGCTCGTGTTCACCAACCTCCAGAAAGAGCACCTCGAATCACACGGCGGCATGGAGAATTATTTCCGCGCCAAGTACGCGATCGGTAAGTCGCTCGCGCGGTCGCAGAAGCGCCCGCGTGCCATCATCGCGAACAGTGACGACGAGTACGGTCGCCGCTTCCTCGCGCTTCCCGTAGAGAATCAGATCCCCTTTTCATACACCGATGCGGTGCACGGCATCATCAAGGACGGCAGCGTGTCGTTTATGTACGCGGATACGCGATTCGATATCCCCCACCCAGGCGCGATGAGTGTGATGAACGCGCTCGCCGCAGTGAAGGCGGCGGAATTCCTCGGCGTTTCCCCTGAAGTGTCTGCCCGCGCGCTCGCATCACTCACGCTCATCCCAGGCCGCGCGGAGCGCATCGAGGAGGGCCAGAACTTCCTCGCCATCGTGGACTACGCGCACACGCCGGATTCCCTGAAGGCGCTCTACGCCGCGTACCCGCAGCACCAGCGCAAGATCTGCGTACTCGGTAACACAGGCGGGGGCCGCGATACCTGGAAGCGCCCACTCATGGGCTCTATCGCAGAAGAAGCCTGCGAAGAGGTCATCCTCACGAACGAGGACCCGTACGACGAGGACCCGCAGGCGATCGTGGACGAGATCGCGCGTGATATGCAAAAGAAGCCGCACATCGTGATGGACCGTCGCGAAGCTATTCGTAAGGCACTCTCCTTGGCTAAAGACGGCGACGTCGTGCTCGTGACCGGTAAGGGCACCGATCCTTTCATCATGGGCCCGCGCGGCACCAAGCAGCCCTGGAGCGACGCACACGTCGTCCGCGACGAGCTCAAACGGCTGCTATCATAGGAGCACATGCGGGCAGATGCATTGCTTTTCATCGGCATACTCGTCTTCATATTTATCGTATGGATCGCGATGGGCGGCACCGCGCACCCTATCTCGTTCAGCGGTCCCGTCACGCCGAGAGCTACGGGCATAAGCTCGACTACGGGCGGCTTCTCTTTGCGAAGCTTCGGCGGCTCGGGCACGGTATCGAACCAGCAAGTGGAGAGCGACCTCAATAAGGTCCAACAGGGCGTGGTCGACCTCCAGGAAAATTATGTGGAGAGCCAGCGATTCGGTACGCCATCGGTGTACAAGGGTCTCGTGACTATCCATCACAGCATCGGACCCCTGATGAGCGAAGACCCTGACACGGAATACCTCACCATCAGCGTGTCGAGTCGCGCACCGGAAGCCGGCATAGACGTAAGCGGCTGGAGCGTGGAGGGTGAAGCCGAGGGAAAATCGTTCTCCATCCCAGAGGGAGTGAACCTTCCCCACTTGGGAGACGTGAATCAGAATGAGCCGGTCGTGCTCGCACCGGGACAGACCGCGATCATCACGGTCGGCGATTCCCCAGTCGGCATGTCGTTCAGAGAAAACATGTGCACGGGATACTTCGACCAGTTCCAGGATTTCTCTCCGCCCATCCAGCACCTGTGTCCCTCCCCCACGACCGACTTCAATCGCTTCTATCTGGGTGACCCAAAGAAGCTCGACGCATGTCACGCATACATCCAGAGCGTGCACTCGTGCACGGTGCCGCTCGACACGCCGAGCGGGCTGGGGAGCGACTGCAACCAGTTCATCGATCAGTACCTGAACTACAACGGCTGCGTGGATGCGCACACGGGCGATAAGGGATTCTTCGGGAACGAGTGGCGCGTGTATGTGGGCCGCGGGAGCGACTTCTTCACCAAGGACCACGACACGGTGAAGCTCCTCGACACCTCCGGCAACACCGTCGACCTCCTCACGTATTAGTGCGCCCGCCTGGGCTCGAACCAGGGACCGTCTCCTTAAAAGGGAGCTGCTCTACCGACTGAGCTACGGGCGCGTAGTCTCGATACTAACAGGCGGCGTTCGGAATGTGAACGCCTACTGGTTATCGAGGTATCTGATCTCTCCCGGTTCACTGAAGGTAAATTCTCGTTTGTTAAAAATATACCGGTAGTATTCGGCGAAATTCCTGTTCTTTAGATAAGACTGATCCTGCTGATTCCGATACGCCTCCTGTTCTGATGCCTGGTAGAGATACGCCTGCTGCTTCGAATAGCCGAGCACGAGGCGCGCGTACAGGTATTCAATGAGGGAAATGAGTGCGACACCGATAAAGAGCGTCTCGAGCTGCTGGGAGAAATGAATATGTTCGTGGTTAATAAGCCACGGCATGTTCTGCGACTCATCGCGTATGAATATGAATGGGAAGATCGCGACGGCGCGCGCGTCGTTCCTACCGCTCATGATGCGGCCCGCGATTCGCACAAAGCGGGGCGCGATAATAATCTTTGCGTCTGCCATACTATTTAAAAAATAGCTTAATCGAGCGCCCCATATCGGGGATGAGCGGCAAGAGCTGCCCTTCCCTCGGCGTCACCCATTTAAAGTCTTTGTGCTCGTAGGTGCTTATCTGTATGCGCGGGCGCGTCGGTAATTCCGCAGAGAACATGTGCCACTCGAAATCGAAGTCGTCATGGCGCACATAGTAGGAACCGAAGAAATGCACGTCGCTCGGCAGAAGCTCTAAGCCAGTCTCCTCCTCTATTTCTCGCACCATGGCACCCACAAGCGATTCACCCGGCTCTACTTTCCCGCCCGGGAGTCCCCACAGGTCTCCGTTCGCCTTATGCGCGTGGCGGTGCAGCATCACGAAGCTGCCCTCATGGATGAGGTAGCAGCCCACGACATCGAATCGCTTGTTGAAATCATCGGGGCGTATCTTGGTGATCATAGCGACAGCGCCCAACGCTCGAGTGCTATAGAGAGGTCGAGGGATTCGGAGCGCGCGTCGGACAAGAGCTCGATGAGGTCGAGGGAGAGCTTGCGTGCCTCTTCGTCGCTCCACGCGCGGCTCCCTTTGTTCATCATGTCGCGCGCTTTCCAGTGGAGGAGGCCGTGTATCATCTCGGGTGCGTCGCCTTCGCGCGTGGCCTTCGCAATCTCTTCCCAGAGCGCCGGTCCGTTCTTCGCACCGAGCGCGCTCACGAGCTCGAAGTTGAATCCGCGGCTCTCTTTTTTCTTGAGTGCATCGAATTTGAATTCTTTCTCTGCCGCGGCTTCTAGCTTCTTGGTCTCTGCGGCTTTCAATTTCGGCGCGAGTATCGCGATCGGGTTCGGCGACTCCGCGAGCACCTTGAGCGCTTCCATTACGACTTCCCCGCTTTCCTTAAGGCTGAACGGGTCGTCGATGAGTACCAACTGCTTAGAGAAAAAGAGTCCTGCGGCGCTCGCTACTTCCATGAGCGCGCCCTCGGTCACCGCCTCGGGTGCGATGCGCACGTACGGCGCGTCGGGCTGCTTCTTCCTCGCAGCTTCTACCCAGGCGAACGCCTTCGCGCGCACCTTCCCCGTGTCCGACCCATGGAAGAGGTAGATCATGGCGCAATTATAACGGCTGCATCTCGCCCCAGTTCTGCCCTGCCTTCACCTGCGCGATGATGGGTACGCCCTTAGTTTGCTCTGGAGTCAGCACCGACTCCATGATCTCTTTTATCTTCTCGGCGCACACCTTCACCCGCGCATCCTTAATCTCGTACACGAGTTCGTCGTGCACTTGGAGCAACAGGTGCACGTCGTCTTTCGCACCTTCCTTTTCCAGATATTCGTCGATGCGCACCATCGCGATCTTGATGATATCGGCCTGCGTGCCCTGCATCGGCGCGTTGATAGCCATGCGCTCGCCCTGCGCGCGTACGTACGGGAGCGGCGACTTCATCTCCGGGAATTGGCGGCGGCGACCGAACAGCGTCTCCGTGTAGCCATGCTTCCTCGCGTATCCCTTGGTCGCTTCAAGATATTCGGCGAGCGTCTTGAATGTGGCGAAGTAGTCGTCGAGGTACTGGTGCGCTTCTGCGACGCTCGAGCCGAGCTGGGCCTTGAGCGCATTCGCGCCCATGCCGTAGAGGATGCCGAAGTTGATGATCTTCGCGCGGCGGCGCATTTCTGCGTCTACATTCTGGGGGTCGACTCCCATAACCATCGCTGCGACCTCGCGGTGAATATCACGTCCACTCTTGAAAATGGCCTCCAGCTTCTCGTCGCCCGAGAGTATCGCGGCGAGCCGCAGCTCTATCTGCGAGTAGTCGAGCGCGACAAGCGTGGAGCCTTTCGGCGCGATGAACGCATCGCGGATGGCGCGACCGCGATCGGTTCGTATAGGAATGTTCTGGATGCTCGGGTTCGTCGTGGCCATGCGCCCGGTCACTGCACCCGTCTGGATGAATTCCGGATGTATGCGGTCATGCGCATCAGCGAGCGCGGGCATGACGTCTATGTACGTGGAGAGCAGCTTCCCTATCTCGCGGTACTCGAGTATGTCGTCGATGATGGGGTGCAGCTCGCGCAGCTTCTCGAGCTCCGACTCGCGGGTGGAGCGCTGGCCGCCCGCGGTCTTCTTCTGTCCCTTCGCGGAGAGGCCGAGCTTGTCGAACAGGATGTCGCCCAATTGCTTGGGAGAATTGATATTGAACTCGCCGCCCGCGTGCGTGTAGATGCGCGCCTCTACTTTCTCGAGCTCTGCACGGTAGCGCTTCGCGAGTTTCGCGAGCGCTTTCTTGTCGATGAGCACGCCGTACTTCTCGGTGGCGCGCAGCACGGGGATGAGCGGGCGCTCTATGGTGTCATACACTTCTTGGAGTCTCCCGGTCGTGGCCAATTGCTTCTCGAGTTCTGCATACGCAGCGTCGAACGTGCTCGCTTTGGTGAACGCGAGGACATCTTCGAGCGTCGGGTTGGTGAAGTCGCTCGCGAGGAGCCACAGCATCACCTGGGCTTCCTGGAGTCTCGTCGGGTCCACGGATTCTGCGCTCGGCAGCGCTTCCTCTTCATCGCTCTCGCCATCGTCCTCCATGGCAGCACCGCCTCCTATCACCGCGCGAGCCCGGGCGCGCAGCGTGCGGAACCCGAGCTCATCGAAGAGCGCGAGGATCTTATCGAGCCGGTCGGTAACTTCCCACTCTTCTTTCGGTAGTTTGAACGCGATGGGCGCATCGGTGCGTATGGTCGCAAGCATCTTCGAGAAATTTGCGTCTTCTTCGTGCTCCTTGAGCAGCCCCACGATGCGAGGCTTGATACCCTTCTCCACTAGCTTCTTCTCATCTTTCTTTACCGCCTTGTATATGTCTTCGAGGCTGCCGAATTTCTGGATGAGCTCCGTGGCGGTCTTCTCGCCGATACCCGGCACGCCCTTGATGTTGTCGGAGGGGTCGCCGCGCAGGCCCTTGTAGTCGGGGACCATCTCTGGAGGGAACCCGTAGCGCGTTTCAACGGCCTTCTCGTCGTACATGATGGTGTCGTTGAGTCCCTTCTTGAGCGTGTACACCTTGACCCGGCCCTTCTCGACGAGCTGGAGCGTGTCCATATCTCCGGATGCGATGACGATTTCGATATTCGGCTGATCTTTCAGCATGTGCGTAATCGTACCGATCACGTCGTCGGCTTCGAATCCTTCTTTCTCATAGACCGGTATGCAGAATGCTTCGAGCACTTTGCGTGCGGTGCCGAGCTGCGCGATGAGCGCGTCTTCGAGCTGGGTGCGCGTGCCCTTGTACTCCTTATACGCTTCGTGGCGGATGGTGGGCTTCGGCAAGTCGTACGCCGCGACCACGTAGTCCGGCCGCAGGTCCTGGATTATCTTGAGGAGCATCGCGGAAAGGCCGTAGAGCGCACCCGTCGGTGCGCCGTCGGGACCGGTGAATTCCGGGAGCGCGTGGTACGCGCGGTGGATGATAGCGTGGGAGTCGAGCACGATGAGCCGCTTCTTGCGGGTGATTCCAGCTGACTTAGGCATAGGTAAGCGCGCGCGAACCGTCGGGGTTCACGGTGAGAGTGAGGTGCGCGTCTGCACTCCCGAGCACATCCTCCACCATCTCTGGCCATTCGAGCATTATTAGATTGTCTGCCTGTTTCAGGGTCTCGTCAAAATGGAGCGGGGTGAGCTCCGCCCCGCTCTTCAAGCGGTACGCATCTATATGGATGAGTGTCTTGAACGGCTGTCCGGCGAGCGAGTAGCTCTTCTGTATGACAAACGTGGGGCTCGTGAGCTCTCCCTCGACCCCGAGTGCCTTCGCGGCTGCTTTCACGAACGCAGTCTTCCCGGCGCCGAGCTCGCCCGAAAGCGTCACGAGTGTCGCTTGGCCCGGGTGCGGGCGTAGCCCGCGGACAAATTCCGCGGCGCGGTTCTCCAGTTCCTCGATAGTGCCCGCCACCTGTTCCATTTTCTCATTGTACCAAGGCAAGCGCCCGCGCTATTATTACGCCATGCCCGTTCCTTTCGACACCAAAGCCGAGGATGAGAAGATCCGCACGATGCGCGAGGCGGAAGAAGAAGACGTCGCGAGCCTTATCGCAGAGCGGTATGGCATGCAGTACGCGAACCTCGGCGCCTCCCCCGTCGACATGGATGCGCTGCGCCTCATCCCAGAAGAGAAAGCGCGCGCTACGGAAGCACTCGCCTTCCGCAAAGACGGTCCACAGCTTTCGCTCGCCGTCGCGCAGCCCAAGAACGAAGGGCTGAAGGGCCTCGTCGAGGAGCTTGAGAGCCGCGGCCTCAAGGTCACCCAGTACCTCGTGACGAAGAAGAGCTTCGAGCACGGGCTCGAGCGCTACAAAGAACTCTCCTACGCAACAGCCAGCCAGAAGGGCGTGTTCTCTATTTCAAAAGAAGACCTGGATAAGCTCTCGGGTACGGTGACCGGCATCCCGGTGCTGCGCGAGTACCTTTCCTCGACCCTCACCGATAAGCATACCGCCGAAGTCTCGCGACTCTTTGAGGGCATCATGGGCACCGCGTTCGCGATGAAAGCATCAGACATCCACATAGAGCCGGAAGAAGACGAGGTGCGCCTGCGATTCCGCCTCGACGGCGAATTGAACGACGTGTTCAGCTTCGACGCGCACACCTACCGCTTCCTCGCCTCGCGTATCAAGCTCTTGTCCGGCCTCAAGCTCAACATCCACGACCGCGCGCAAGACGGCCGCTTCTCCGTGCTCGTCGGCGGCACCGAGATCGAGATTCGTACTTCACTCATCCCAGGCAACTACGGCGAATCGTTCGTGATGCGACTCCTCGACCCGCGCTCTATTCACATCCCATTTGAATCCTTGGGCATCCACCCGAAATTGCTCGCGCGTCTCGAGAAAGAAATAGCCCGCCCGAACGGCATGCTGCTCACTACTGGTCCGACTGGGTCTGGTAAGACGACGACGCTCTACGCATTCCTCCAGAAGATCCAGACACCAGACATCAAGATCATCACCATCGAGGACCCGGTGGAATATCACCTGAAGGGCATCGTGCAGACGCAGACCAACGGCAAGGACTACACATTCGCCAGCGGGTTGCGCTCCATCGTGCGCCAGGACCCAGACGTAATAATGGTGGGAGAAATCCGCGACGGAGAGACGGCGGCCATCGCCATCCAGGCGGCGCTCACAGGCCACTTCGTGTTCTCCACCATCCACACGAACGACGCTGCAGGTACGTTCCCGCGCCTCGTCGACCTCGGCGCCGACCCCAAAGAATTCGCATCGGCCGTGACGGTCGCGATGGCGCAGCGCCTCGTGCGTAAGCTCGACCCGAATGCGCGCAAGGAAGTCCCGCTCGAGGGCGAAAACAAGAAATTGGTGGAGAAGATCATCGCATCGGTGGTGGATAAATCCCTCCTCCCGGAAAAAATGGACACGCTCTGGGTCCCAGACCCCAAAGAAGGCAGCAACGGGTACAAAGGCCGCGTAGGTCTCTACGAAGGCGTGTTCATGGACGACGAGCTCGGCGTGCTTCTGCGCGATAACCCGTCGGCAAGCGACATCCGCAAGAAAGCCGCGCGCCAGGG
>Ga0070681_10000196_pt1 | contig 47237 bp, 34 predicted proteins | sample KBSC83BmetaG_FD_65650 | JGI IMG/M metagenome (GOLD analysis project Ga0070681, IMG submission 65650) | Corn rhizosphere microbial communities from Kellogg Biological Station, Michigan, USA - KBS C8-3B metaG | ecosystem: Host-associated > Plants > Roots > Rhizosphere | place: USA: Michigan...
CCGACGCCGATGTAGGACAGGTGATCCGTTCCGCCCGTGTTGCTGATCGTGAGCGTCTTCATGCCCATGCCCTTGAACGGGTCCATCCACGCATCGAAGATCGGACGTTCCGCCGCGATGTCCTGCAGGTAGACGCCGCGGATCTTGCCGCTGCCGTTGTCGACGTTGAAATACGCCGCGAATTTCTTCTGCTCGTCAGTGGGATGAAAGCCCGTCGAGTCGGCCGTGCCGAAATGCTTGCCGACATACGCACGCGAGCCGAGCAAGCCCTGCTCTTCGCCCGTCCAGAGCCCGATCCGGATCGTGCGACGCGGCTTCAGATCGAGCGTTTTGAGAACTCTCATCGCCTCGAGCATCACCCCCGACCCCGCGCCGTTGTCCGTTGCGCCGGTTCCCGAATGCCACGAATCGAAGTGCGCGCCGATCATCACGACTTCATCCTTGAGCCGGGGATCGGTGCCGGGGATCTCGCCGATGATGTTGAACGACGTCTTGTTCTCGGAGTAGAATGTGTTCTGCATGTTCAGCTCGAGCGTCACCGGCACGTTCTTCTGCAGCATCCGCGCGATGCGGCCGTATGACTCCTGCGCAACGTGCACGGTGGCCATTCGGGGCGCGTTCGGCGCACGCGAGGCACCGTTGTTGGTCCCGATGTCGCCGCCGACGTGGCTCGCGTCCGCAAGCAGAATCGCTGAGATGCCCTGCTGCTTCAGCCAGCGAACCGTCGCGGTGTCGCCGACATTGAGTCCGCCGCCGAAACCGCCGCGTCCGCCGCCGCGTCCGCCGCGAGCGCCAGCCGCGATCGAGTCGCGCTCGGCCTGTTTTTGACATGTCGCCGACCGTTGCGCTGCCCCACCGCGCCCACCGCGCCCGCCAGTTCCACGTGCTCCTTGCTGCACCGGCTGCGCGGCTTCCATTACCGCAAGAGCGGAGTCTGTATATCGGCGCGCCGTCGGGACGAATGCGTTGACCGGTTCGTTCCGCGGAGGCGTCGTCATGACGAACGCCCCCTTGAGCTTGCCCGCGTATTTCTCTTCGAGCTCGGCCAAACAACCGGCTTGGATCAGAATCGCTTTACCGGTCGCCGTGCCGGTAGTGCTGCCTGACCACGCCTGGGGGACGGCCTCGACGATGAACGGCATTGGGGACGTCGCCATGAACGAGAACTTCTGATTCTGCCACCCGAGTCCGGTCGGTGTATCCCACGTCTCGGCGTGCACGTTGTCGAGTCCCCACTGCTTCATCTCGCCCATCGCCCAATCGCGCGCGCGGATGATGTTGGGCGACCACGTGAGCCGCGGCCCGTAGACGTCGGAGAGCCAGCTCATGATCTCCATGACGTGCGAGTTGTTCATCTCTTCGGCTTTGATGCGCTCGATCGTCGAGACATCCACCTTCTCCTGCGCCGCGGCGGGCGCGAACGGAAGTACGGCAACGATGAGCGCGCTCGAGGCGGCGCGAATGCCTCGGCGTGAGAGGGAACTGAAACTGGCCTGCATGTCGGTCTCCGGCGTTGGTTGATCATTCGCTTTAACGATGGCGGGCGCTGCAGGCGTTGTCACGATGCGACGTGGAATTCGGGCTGGCTACATTTCACCCGTGCGCGCTCTCTCACGACTTATCGATGCGCCGGCGCTCCGCCGCCGAACGCTTTTGCTCTTCGCGGCCCTCGCGGCTGCAAACGTCGCCGCCTGGGTGTGGGCGGTTGCGGCATTCCAGCACTATCCGCTGCTGCTCGGCACTGCGCTGCTGGCATATGGCCTTGGGCTCCGGCACGCGATCGACGCAGACCACATCGCCGCGATCGACAACGTCACGCGGAAGCTGATGCAGGCCGGCGAACGGCCGATGGCTTCGGGGTTCTTCTTTTCCCTCGGACATTCGACGGTGGTCGTCCTCGCGTCGCTCGCCATCGCCGCGACGGCGACCGCGCTGGGCTCGAACTTCCGCGCGCTGCGCGACCTTGGCGGCATCGTCGGCACGTCGATCTCCGCGGTGTTCCTGCTCGCGATCGCGGCGATGAATCTCGTCATCCTCGCATCCGTCTATCGCGCGTTCCATCGCGTGAAGAACGGCGGAACGTTGGCGGCGGACGATCTCGATGTTCTGCTCAGCGGCGGTGGCGTTCTCGCGCGAGTGTTCCGGCCACTCTTCGGCATCGTGCGGAAGAGTTGGCACATGTACCCACTTGGCCTGCTCTTCGGTCTGGGCTTTGACACCGCCACGGAGATCGCACTCCTCGGCATCTCGGCGGCCGAGGCGGCGAAGGGGATGCCGATTTGGTCGATCATGGTGTTCCCCGCGCTGTTCACCGCGGGCATGTCGATCGTCGATACGGCGGACAGCGTTCTGATGGTCGGCGCTTACGGGTGGGCGTTCACCAAGCCGATGAGAAAGCTGTATTACAATCTCACGATCACGTTCGTGTCGGTCTTGGTCGCACTTCTCGTCGGCGGCATCGAAGCGCTCGGCCTCATCGCGAAGCGCGCGGATCTGCACGGCGGTTTCTGGGATGCCGTCGCGGTGCTCAACGACAACTTCGGAATGCTCGGCTATCTGATCGTCGGCTTGTTCATCGTAGCCTGGGGCGTGTCGGCGCTCGTGTACCGCGTGAAAGGATACGATTCGCTCGAGGTCGCCGAAGGCTAGAAACCGCCGTGCATCGTCATGTCACGCGATCTTCGTGTACTTGAGCCCGCGCTCTTGCAACTGCGTCATGGCGACGACCATTGACGGCACGGTGATGACGCCGGGAAGTAGCCCACCCATGATCGCGGCATGAATCTCGTCGGAACCGCCGAGACCTGCGGCAACGAGCTTCTTGGTGGCGCCGGCGATCGTGTTCATGCAAATGAGAAAACGCACACCACGCTTTTGTAATCCCTCCACCGACTGTTCGGGCGTGACGAGGCCGCCCGCGCTCGCGTTCGAGGCGGCGAACACGTTCCGGACGCCCGCACTCTTGGTCCCTTGATCGACCACGCCGTACTGCTCGCCGATCTTGTAGCGTGACCACAGAGCGTCCGTGAGCACGACCGGAATCGCGTCGCCATGCAACCGATCACGAGATTGAGATCGCGCTCCGGCACTTTGAACGCGTCGCGCCACGCGTCGAGGTAATTCTTCGCCTGGGTCAGCGGCTTGCCGTTCCCGTGCGCGGACATGTCGAACACCGTCCGATGCGTTCCCTTGAGCTCGGCCATCCAGTCGTTGCCCTGACTACGGTCATCGCGCGACCCATTCTCCTCCGCGATGAGCGCAGTGGGCGACGCACCGATCAGGGCGACCGCCGCGGTGCCGCCAAGAAGACGGCCCAGAAATCCGCGACGCGCGGACACGGCCGAGCCGTGGGTCTCGTGCACAGTCATTGATTGAAGCTCCAAAAAGTCCGTGTTTTCGACGAGCTGTCACCTGACGAGTGTGACGGCGCCCATTGGTGGGGCGTGGACCGTCCCGAGATGCCTGAGGCCATCTTCGAGCACGGCGGCGAACGACCGCGAGTCGCGGACGACGTCACGTCCCGCCGCAAAGGTCGTCTGACGATGCGTCCCTTGCAACAGCCCGCCGTTCGTCGCGACGGTGTAGAGGGCGCCATCGTCGATTGCGCGCGCGCCAACGAACACGTCACCGATCCGTCGTCCGATCGGCTTGGTCAGATCGATCGTCCACCGAAGCCCCGACGTCTGAATCATCCCGCCAACGCGATCAAGTTCGTTGGCCGGACGGAGGTTCGCGGCACTCTGCTCGAGAATGGCGCGAATCTGCGCTCCAGTCAGGCGCTCGTGAATCACGCTCGTCGCGTGCGGAAAGAGGCCGTACATCATTTCGCGCGTGATTGGACCAGGTTGAATCGTCACGCCGAATCCCAGTCCTGGCAGGAACGCCACATCAGCATCGCTGGCGCGCCGCAGGATCTCGGCGGCGAGCACGTCTACCGGACTCTCGGACTTGTATTGGCGCCCGATGCGATCGGTGGCCGTGGCGATCACAGCGCCGAGCGTATCGCGAAATGGCGCGCGTATGCTGTCGAGCATGTGGGCGACGCGTGAATCAGCGCCGTATTCGTCGGCATAGAGCTCGTGCACGACACCCGAGACGGATGTGACGCGTCCATCCGCGACCTGCACCGTGAGCTCGCCGAGCGCGGACGCGTCGGACAGTGCTTGCACCATCCAGGTATTCGCGATTTGTCGCGGCGGCGTGATGCGATCGTGTGAGTGGCCGCCGACGATGATGTCTATGCCCGAAACCTGCGCGGCGAGCACGCTGTCCACCGTCGTGCCTTGGTGTGAAACGACGACGATGACGTCGGCACGCCTCCGGAGCGCGGGCACGTATTCCCGCGCCGCCTCGACGCCGCTCGTGAACATCAGCTCTCGTGTGTTGTCCTTGTTGCCCGTCTGATCGGTGTTGTGATATCCGAGCGCGAGCAATCCTACGCGCACGCCACCCGCGTTCACCACGAGCGTCGGGTCGCCGAGAAATGGCGCACCAGTCGCCTTCACGACGGCGTTCGCCGCACGCATCGGGAAGCGCGCCGCCGATTGCAGCTCGGCCGTGCGCGCCGACGTGTACTCGAAGTCGTGATTGCCAAGCGCCATCACGGTGTACCCCAGCGCGTCCATCAAGCCAAGCGTCGCCTCGCCGCGGGTGAGATTCGCCAACAGACCATCGCCGAATGTGTCCCCTGCGTCGACAAGAATCACACTGCCGGGCGCATGCGCGCGCCGCAGCCGCTCTATGGCCGTCGCAAGGCGGGCAACGCCGCCAATCGTTCCGCGCCGGTGATACTCCTGGTAGGCGCGTCCTCGGTCGCCGGTTTGCGCAGTCGCGTCGCCGGTGTCGACGAGAAACTCGCTGAGATCGCCGTGAATGTCGTTGGTATGGAGGACCGTGAAGCTTCCCGCCGCGAGCGAAGTGCGGCGAGTCGCCGCGGAGCCAAGGATCGCGACCGCGATCGTCGCAGCGATCAGCCGATCGGTTTGATAGGGTGACAGCCGAGTCATCTCGAGTTGGTGATGCGCCACGGCAACGGGTCCGAACAACATACTGGCAGCCCGGCCAGTTCGCGCCACCTGGCTGCACGACGATATGCTCATCGCGGTACATCGCCCCGTCGGCCGGCGGATTGACCAGGCGCTCTACGCGGCCGATGTTATCGTACCGTTTTCGACCACGACGTGTCTGGCTCTCCGAGGAATCGACCTGCCATGCGTAATTCGATGAGGTTCGCGACGACGCTCTTGACGTTGACTCTCGCCAGCGCAGCGGGAGCGCAGGTGAATGTCGGCACGCTAGCGCCCGATACGATTCTGCCTTTCACGATGACGCGCGTTGCGGATTTCAACCTCCCCTGGCGTATTGCGTTCCTCCCGGATGGAAGAATGCTCATCACCGAGAAGCCCGGCGCGCTCTGGCTCGTGACGCAGAAGGGGGCCAAGACGAAGGTGGCAAAGGTGCCGGCGGTGCTGTTGTCCCAGCAAGGCGGAATGCTCGGCGTGTACCTGTCACCCAAATACGCCAGCGATCAGAGAATCTACCTCACGTATTCGGAACCGGGTGACAGCGGCTCGAGTCTCGCGCTCGCCCGCGCCCGACTCGCGATCGCCGATACCACCGCGAGCCTGGAGGACCTGCAGGTCATTTGGCGCGACGGAGCGCGGGGCCGCGGCGGACAGTTTGGCGCCGCCGTGGCATTCTCGCCCGACAAGCAGTTCCTCTTCCTGACGGTGGGTGACCGCCAGCGGATGACTCCCGCGCAAGACCCCGACTCGCCACTCGGCAAGATCCTCAGGCTGACCCTCGACGGCAAACCGGCGCCGGGCAATCCGCAAGCAGGAAAGACCGGAAAGTCGACGCTCGACATCATCAATCCGCCGCGCAACACCGAGATCGCGAAGACCGCGACCACGGTGTTCACCTACACATTCCCCGGACCGAACCTCACGCCGTCCGAGACGTGGACCTCCGGGCATCGCACGCCATACGGTCTGGCCTTCGCTCCCGACGGCCGGCTGTGGGAGCTCGAACATGGCCCGAGAGGCGGCGACGAGCTGAATCTGATCGAGCCTGGCAAGAACTACGGCTGGCCACTCGTCTCCTATGCCACCAACTACGACGGCACGCCGATTCCCAGTCCGGATACGCGATCAGACCTGGCCAAGCCAGTCATCTACTGGACACCCGTCATCGCACCTGGGAACATGACCGTCTATACCGGCGAGGTGTTCCCACAGTGGAATGGCTCGCTCTTGATCGGCGGCCTGGTCACGCGGTCGCTCAGCCGCGTCGTGCTCGACAACAAAGGAGGCGCGACGGCAGCCGAGCGATGGAAGGTCGGCTTCCAGGTCCGCGATGTGGCCGTGGCGCCGGATGGCGCCGTGTGGATGATCGAGAACTCCGGCACTGGCGGATTGTACCGCGTCATGCCGAAATAGGCAGCAGCGCTGCGGCGTATTAAAGTTTGCTCATCGATTCAATCCGCGGCGTCGGTTGGATCCGGATGGCGCCGCTCCTCGCGACGGCGATCCCCACCGGCACGCGAGTGCATTGCGTGCCAGAGTCCGTACACGAGCACGCCAGCAACCGCCGGGTACATCGGGCGTACGAGCGCGGACATCGCCGGCGCGAGCCGCTCGAGCGTAAACAGCGCCGCTTCGGCGATAATTCCGATCATCGCCAAACGGGCGATCCGCCACCACCGGTGCCGCGCGGCCTCAGCCAAAGAACATCTCCTTCCTAAGAGTCAAGGCCCCGTCACGGACTGACTTACGCCGCCGAACTGGCTATTCTTCATGTTCCCCATGACCAAACGCCAGGACGCTCTCGACTATCACTCGAACGGCCGCCCGGGAAAAATCGCGGTAGTTCCGACGAAGCCGCTGACGAATCAGCGGGATCTGTCGCTTGCCTATTCCCCCGGGGTTGCCGAACCCTGCATGGAGATCAAGCGCGACCCTGATCTCGCGTATGCGTACACAGCCAAGGGCAATCTCGTTGCCGTCGTCACGAACGGCACTGCTGTGCTCGGACTTGGCAACATCGGGGCCGTGGCCGGTAAGCCCGTGATGGAAGGCAAAGGCAATCTGTTCAAGCAGTTTGCCGACCTCGACGTCTTCGATCTCGAAGTCGGATCGGAGAATCCGGACGACGTCGTCAAGTTCTGCCAATTGCTGGAGCCGACCGTCGGCGGGATCAATCTCGAGGACATCCGCGCCCCAGACTGTTTCTACATCGAGGAAACCCTTCGGAAGACGCTCAAGATTCCCGTCTTCCACGACGACCAACACGGCACCGCGATCATCTCCGGCGCGGCGCTGCTGAACGCCGTCGAGTGCGTCGGCAAGAACATCGCCGAGATCAGGGTCGTGTTCTCGGGCGCGGGTGCGGCCGCCATCTCCACCGCCGAGCACTATGTGCGCCTTGGCGTAAAGCGGGAGCACATCATCCTGTGCGACCGATCAGGCGTCGTCTACAACGGCCGTGAAGGCGACATCGATCCGTACAAAGCGCGCTTCATGTCCGATACGAAGGCGCGCACGATCGCGGAGGCGCTCATGGGCGCCGACGTGTTCGTCGGGCTCTCGGTGGCGGGCGCGGTCACGGGCGAGATGATCAAGGGAATGGCGAAGAATCCCATCATCTTCGCGCTCGCCAACCCGGTCCCGGAGATTCTGCCAGAGGAAGTCAGCGCCGCGCGCTCGGACGCGATCATGGCGACCGGTCGCAGCGATTATCCGAACCAGATCAACAACGTTCTCTGCTTCCCCTTCATCTTCCGCGGTGCGTTGGACGTTCGCGCCACGGAGATCAACGAAGAGATGAAGATGGCCGCGACGCGCGCGCTCGCGCTCCTGGCCAAAGAGAACGTGCCGGACAACGTTGCGGCGCTGTACGGCCTTCGCGAAGTGCAGTTTGGACCCGACTACCTGATTCCCTTCCCATTCGACCCGCGCGTGCTCTTGTGGGTGGCACCGGCGGTCGCATGGGCAGCGGTCGCATCAGGCGTCGCGCGCGACTTCGTCGACATCGAGGATTATCGCGAGCGGCTGGAGTCACGACTGGGCCGCGCACGTGGCGTCATGCGTGGTCTGATCAACCGCGCGATCGGGAATCCAAAGCGCGTCGTCTTTCCGGAGGGCGACGAGCCGAAGATCATTCGTGCCGCGCGCATCTGCGTCGAAGACGGCATTGCCGAGCCGATTCTCCTCGGCAATCCGAAAACGATCGAGGAGTACGCGCGCGCGTTCAACATCTCGCTCGACGGCATCGAGATCGACGATCCGGCGACGTCGGCCAAGCGCGAGGAGTACGCGCGCTACATGTGGACGCGCCGGCAGCGCAAAGGCATGAGCCTCGACGAGGCTCGACGCCGGCTGTACAACAGCAACTACTTCGGATCGTGCATGGTGGGCTGCGGAGATGCGGACGCATTGGTCTCCGGCGTCAATCTGCACTATCCCGAGACGGTGCGCCCGGCGCTCGAGGTCATCGGCGCGCACAGCAAGGCCGGCCTCGTGAGCGGCATGTACATGCTCGTGTTCGAGAAGGAAGTCGTCTTCTGCGCGGACACGACGGTCAACATCGATCCAACGGCGGAGCAGCTGGCTCAGATTGCCTACGCCGCCGCCCGGATCACGCGGACGATGGGCATGGAGCCGCGGATCGCCATGCTCTCGTTCTCGAACTTCGGCTCGGTCAGGCATCCCGACGCCGAGAAGATGGCCAAGGCGGTCACGCTCCTTCGCCATCGGGATCCGTCCTTGATCGTGGACGGTGAGATGCAGGCCGATACCGCGTTCGTGCCCGAGATCATCCAGAAGGACTACCCCTTCAGCACCCTGAAGGAACGAGCGAACGTGTTGATTTTTCCCAACTTGGGCGCTGGCAACATCGCGTACAAGTTGCTGAATCATTTGGGGGGAGCGACCGCAATCGGGCCCATTCTGGTCGGCATGGCCCGGCCGGTCCATGTGCTGGAGCGTGGCGCAAGCGTGCAGGACATCGTCAACATGGCTGCAGTGGCCGTGATCGATGCGCAGGAGCGAACCTATCCCGTGGAGTCCGAACGGTCGGCATCGACCAACGGGCCCACTCCGACGATCTACTCGAGGTTATGATGGCGACGAGAACCACGCCGCACGGCGACGAGGGTTTGGAGGGCAATGCGGGACTGACGGAACAGGGTTTGGCGCCCAGCGGGACGGTGCATTGGAATCTGGTTGCCCCGGCGCTGATCCAGGACGCGATCCGCAGAGGCGAGGGCCAGCTGGCCGACATGGGGCCGTTCTGCTCCGTGACCTCGCCCCACACGGGCCGCTCGCCCAATGACAAGTTCCTCGTGAAGGAACCCTCATCGGAGGCCGATGTCGACTGGGGCAAGGTGAACCAGCCCTTCACGGAGCAGCAGTTCGAGACGCTCCGCGCCGACATCATCGGGTACCTGAACCAGCAGAGCGAGTTGTTCGTGCAGGACCTGTACTGCGGCGCCGACGCGAAGTACCGGCTGTCGGTGCGTTACATCTCGCCGAATGCGTGGCAGATGGCCTTCGTGCGGAACATGTTCATCCGTCCCGATGCCACCGAGCTGCCGACGTTCGATCCGAACTTCACGGTGCTGCACGCGCCGGAGTTCAACGCCGACCCGGCCAAGCACGGCACACGCACGGGCACGGCGATCGTGCTCAACCTGGCGAAGCGCATGATCCTCATCGCGGGAACGCGCTACGCGGGTGAGCTGAAGAAGTCGATGTTCACGGTCATGAACTACTATATGCCGAAGCAGGGCGTGCTCTCGATGCACTGCTCCGCGAACGTCGGCAAGGGCGGCGATACGGCGCTCTTCTTCGGCCTCTCCGGCACGGGCAAGACGACGTTGTCGGCTGATCCGGCGCGGTCACTCATCGGCGACGACGAGCATGGCTGGTCGCCGACCGGCGTCTTCAACTACGAAGGCGGCTGCTATGCGAAGGTGATCAATCTCTCCCCCGAAGGAGAGCCCGACATCTATAAAACGACGCAGATGTTCGGAACGATCCTCGAGAACGTCGTGCTCGATCCGCTGACGCGGCGAGTGCGCTTCGAAGATCAGTCGATCACGGAGAACACGCGCGCGTCGTATCCGCTGCCGTACATCCCGAACCACGTGAAGTCGGGACGCGGCGGTCATCCGAAGAATGTCGTGTTCCTCACCGCCGACGCGTTCGGCGTGCTGCCGCCGCTCGCGAAGCTCACGCGCGAGCAGGCGATGTACTACTTCCTGTCCGGCTACACCGCGAAGGTCGCCGGCACCGAACGCGGCGTGAAGGAGCCGCAGGCGACGTTCTCATCCTGCTTTGGCGCAGTGTTTCTCGTCTGGCACCCGACGAAGTACGCCGAGATGCTCGGCAAGCTCGTCGACGCGCATGGCTCGGACGTGTGGCTCGTGAACACCGGCTGGACCGGCGGTCCGTTCGGCGTCGGCACGCGCATGAAGCTGTCACACACGCGCACGATGGTTCACGCGATGCTGCACGGCGATCTGCATTCGGTGCCGCTCGTCTCGGATCCAATTTTCGGGCTGCAAGTGCCGAAGCACATCGCTGGCGTGCCGGACGAAGTGCTCAACCCGCGGAATACGTGGAACGACGCGTCCGCGTACGACGCGCAAGCTAAGAAGCTCGCGTCGATGTTCCGTGAGAACTTTGCAAAGTTCGAGAAGTCGGTTCCCACGGCGGTGACGGAGTCCGGACCGCGCGGTTGAAGCGCCCAGACATCGGACACTGCGGAAGGACACAAAAGAAGGGGATTCATCAAACCCAAAAAACAATTCCATCGAACCCGGGGCGACGATACTGTCGTCGCCCCGGGCTCGATGGAATTTTTTTGGTTTGATGGAATTGCCGGCGCGAAATGAATTCGTCGCTGGGACGCCTATTAGTGAGGCGTCACCGACTGCTTGACCGGCTGCCGTTCTGCGACGCGAATCGGTTCCATCGGTCCGGCGCCGAGGGCGAGGAAGGGTTTTCCCTCGCCAACGGTCGCGTCGCCTGAGTGAGACGACTGCTGAACTGCCGGTCGTTCGGCGAGCACTTTCGCCACGAACCGCTGACTCTCGGAGATTCGCTCGACCTCGATGGCGATGGCGTCCACCGCTTGCTCGAGGCGATCGAGTCGCGGCGCAATCCGGTCTTCGACCTGCGTCGGAGGCGCTGGCGCGCGTCTCCACAGGCGACGTGCGAGACCAACCGACAACGGCACCAGCACCGCAAGCGCGGTCAGGACGAACACCGCAGTGATCGCGTCTGGATCGACCTTGGAAAGCCAGTCCGCACCCGGTGGTGTGGGAGGCACCAACGTGCCTCCGGCGGCTTGCACTTGTGCCTGAAGCCCTGAGACCACCGCCCGCTGCCCAGCGATGTCGAGATCGAGATTGTAGAGCTGCTGCTTCGCGTCGTAGCGCAGCCCACTGCTGCTCGAGTGTGTGCGCTCCACGATGACGGGCCGACGGTTCGTCATGACGTTGAGCGCCGTCTGCGCGTCGATCAGCTTCGACTGAAGCGCCTGAATCGTCGCCTGAACGTCAGGCGGCAGCGTTGCGGCATGCGGCGCGGCCGCTCCTTGGGCCTGCGTACGGATCATCGTTGGCTCTCGACCTCAATGCGGCGTGATCGAGGCGCGGACCGGCTGTCGCTCCGGCGCATGAATCGGCTCCATCGGACCCGCGCCGAGCGCAAGAAACGGCGACGCCTCGGCGAGTGGCGCAAGACTCGCTGCTTCGTTCGATGTCGCGGCCGCCGCCGCTGGACGCTCGGCCAGCACCTTCGCCATGAACCGCTGGCTCTCGGAAATTCGTTCGACTTCGATCGCGATCGCGTCGACAGCATGCTCGAGGCGGTCGAGACGCGGAGCAATCTTGTCTTCGGCGGGCATCGCCGCAGAGGTTGCAGCGGCTCGACGCCAGAAGCGGCGTGAGAGTCCGATCGAAAGCGGCATGAGCACGGCGACCACCGTCACGATGAATGCGACCGTGAGCGCATCCGGATCGATGCGGTCGATGAATGTGCGCGGCGGCAAGGGCGGTACTACGATCTCCGTTGGCCGCGCCTGCGGTTGACTCTTACGAGCGGCAAGCTCCGTTCGGACGCTCGCGAGCTCCGCCTTGGTGCTCGCGAGATCCATTTTGTATTGCAGGAGCTGCATTTCCGCCGTCACGCGAACGGCCGGTGAACCCGTTCGCATCTGCTCGTTGAGCACGTCCTGCTGCGCCGTCAGCGAGTTGACCTTCGCCTGCAGGGTGAACTCACGGGTCTGGAGCGCCTCGATCGTCACGGGCGCGGCAATCGGGGCCGCTTGCGGGGTCGCTGATGCCTGAGGCGTTGCAGGAGCCGGCGTACTTTGCATGAGCAAACTCACAAGCACCTCAATGAGGAGTAATCGACTGCTTGACTGCCTGTCGTTCGGGAACTCGGATCGGCTCCATCGGGCCGGCGCCGAGCGCGAGGAACGGCTTGGCGTCGCCGAGCGCAGCATCGTGCGCCGCATGCGCGTCGACCGCCGGTACCATTGGGGAGACCGGCGCCGGCATCGGCCGCTCCGCCATGATCTTGGTGACGAACCGCTGCCCTTCCGCCACGCGCTCGATCTCGATCGCGATCGCGTCAACGGCCTGCTCGAGGCGTTCGAAGCGCTGCGCTTCCGCCGGCGCCTGCGTCTCCTTCGGTTTTGCGCTTCCGCGCCAGATCCTGCGCGCGTATCCGATGGCCAACGGCAGCCCGATCATCATCAAGAACGCAAACGAAAGTCCGACGATCATGTCCGGATCGGCGCCGTGACGCGGAATGTACGGCGGCGGAACGACGACGTGCCCGGTCGAGCTGATGATGTCGGCCGAGACCCCGATGCGAGCCCCCATCTGCGCCTTCGCCGACTCGAGCTGAACCTCGGTCTGCGTGATCTTTCCGTCGAGCTGATCGCGCTGTTGCGTGAGCTTCGTTTGCGCTTCGCCCTCGGACCCATCGATGCGGTCGTTTACCACCTCTCGCTCCGCCTTGAGACCCGCGAGCTCTTGGGAGAGTGTGGTTACGGCGGTCTGCAGGGCCTCGAACGAGGCGCCGGTTGTCTGCGCGACGGGGGCGGCGGAACCCGCCTGCGCGAGCGCTTTGGTTTGGGGCGGCATACTCGGTCCTACGAGGTCGCGGAGTGGGATGTTTCGCGCCAAGTCCTTTTGGTCCGGGCGCTTCGGGGGTTGCCCAAGTATCATACGCCAGCATCGCGCACCCCTGTAAGACCACCCTCGCCGCGACCGTGTCCGTCGAAATCATCCGCGACCCGCTCTGGAACAACATCCGGCTCGATCCGCTGAGCTTCGAGCTGATCGATACGCCCGCGTTCCAGCGCTTGCGCTACGTCCGGCAGCTTGGCCTGGCGTTCCTCGTCTACCCCGGCGCGACCCACACCCGATTCGAGCACGCGCTCGGCACTTTTCACCTCGCGCGTCGAGCGCTCGCGCTGCTCGAGGAGCAGTCGGATTTTCAGGCGATTGATCCGCTGGACTGCTCGCTCATCCGCGCCGCGGCGCTGCTCCATGACATTGGGCACTACCCGTTCTCACATGCGCTCGAGGAGATCGGCGCGCTGCATCACGAAGCCGTGGCGCGACCGCTCATCGCACAGGGTGAGGTTGCGGCGCTCCTTCGGCGCGAGTTGGGCGCTTCCGCAACGGAGCGCGTCGTCGCCCTCATCTGCGGTGAGTCACCGAGTCCGCTCCAGGGACTCATCTCCGGCTCGATCGACCTCGATAAGCTCGACTATCTGCGACGCGACGCGTTCATGTGCGGCGTCAGCTACGGAGAGATCGACGTCGATCGCCTGATCAACGCGCTCACGCTCGTTGCCGACCCTGAAACCGGTGAGCCGCGGATCGGCATGGTCGAGAAAGGGCTCTCCGCACTCGAGTCGCTGCTGTTCGCGAAGTACCAGATGTACCGCAACGTGTATTGGCACCATGCCGTGAGAAGCGCGACGACGATGTACAAGCGGCTCGTCGCCGACGCACTCGATACCGGCGCGCTCGACGCGGCAACACTCGCGGGCTTTACCGACGAGGGATTGCTGCACGACCTCGGTGCGCGCGCACCGAGTCCGCTGCTCAGCGCCTTGCGGGAGCGACGCCTCTACAAGCGCGCCTTCGAGTGTCCAGCGGCGCATCTGCCCGCCGACGCCGCCGAGTGGATTGCGGACGATCGAGCGCTGACGGTCGCGGTGGAGAACACGTTGGCCGACGAGCTCGGGCTCGAGGCAGGAGAACTGTTGCTCGATTATCCGGCAAAGACGCAGATGCTGGGGCTCGATCTGCTCGTGCAACGAGCATACGGCGAAGTGCGACGACTGACTGCTGCCGGATGGGAGGGCGCGATCAACCTGCCGAAGTTGTCGGAGGAGTTCTATCGATCAGCGCGATGGCTGCGGGTGTACACGGCATCGCGGATGGTCATCTCCTCGGAGAGCGTTCATCGATTGGCGGCGCGAAGCGGCGCAGAAGTGCGCGCTCGCCTCAAGAGCGGGGACAGTCTCCTGAATTGGTAAAGGGAGAAGAGGACCGCGTGCGGAGGAGGCGAAGAGAGAAGAGGACCGCGTGCGGGGGAGGTTAAGAGAGAAGAGGACCGAGTGCGCGGGAGGTAAGGAGATCCGAGGGTGCGAGTGCGGTATCCCCGCACTCAACACCTTCTACTCGCTCCCTCCTCCGCACCCGGTCCTCTTCTCTCGCCCCTCTACTTATTGATGATCGCGTCCTTCCTGTAATAGTCCCCGAGGAGATGCTCGGAGAAGTACTCGAACATCAGATGGTTCGTGTACGGCGTCATGTCTCCGTATGAGTGCGGCTTGCCCGGCAGGATCATGAAGTCGAATCGCTTGTTCGCCTTGATGAGCGCTTGCACGAGGCGAATGGTGTTCGCCGGGTGAACGTTATTGTCCATGTCGCCCGTCTCGAGGAGGAGATTTCCCTTGAGATTCGGCGCCAGGTCAACCGTCGTCGGCACGTGAATCTGGAACGTGTCGAGCGTGTCGTCGGCCGAGATCGAGCCGTCGACCAGCCGGCTCGCGAGCGCCGCTGCGTTCGCAGCGTTGTTGCCGCCGCGACCACCGCCATTGCCGGCGCGAGGGCCGTTTCCGTTGCCATTGCCATCCGTCATCGGGCCGCCGGCCTGCACGACACCGCCACGGCCGTTGTCCTTCGCGATGATCTTCAGGCCGTGGTACTGCTCGCTCCAGTTCTGGTTGTAGATGTTGTTGTCGTGATTTCCTGATTCGCTCACGCCGACCTTGAAGAATTCGTTGTAGGGCGGCAGGAGCATCGCCGCCGCGGTCAGGAAGCCGCCGCCCGAGTGGCCGTAAATGCCAACCCGGTCGAGGTCGATCCACTTGTAGCGCGCCGCGAGCTGCTCGATGCCCGCTTTCTTATCGGCGAGCGCGTAGTCGCGGAGATTGTAGTAGCCGAAGCCCTGGTATTCCTGCGACCGCTGCGGGCTGCCGCCGCGGTTGCCGATCTGAATGACAATGAATCCGAGCTGCGCGAGCTGCTGCGGGACAGCGGTCGGCGAGAACGGGAACGTGACCGACTCCGTCTGCGGTCCCGGGTACACATTCGCGATGATCGGATACTTCTTCGTCGAATCGAAATCGAACGGCTTCCACAGATTGCCGTAGATGTTCGTCACGCCGTCGGCGGCCTTGGTGACGAAGCGCTCCGGCGCCTTCCAGCCAAGCTCCTGAAGGCGTGAGACGTCCATCGTTTCGAGATCCATCACGACCTTGCCCGTCGCATCGCGCAGCACCGCCTTCGGCACCATGTCGATGCGCGACGAGTTGTCCACGATCCACTTCTTGTTCGGCGAGAGCTGCGAGTTGTGCGTCGCTTCGCCCGGATCGAGCAGCGCGAGCCCGGTGCCGTCGAGGTTCACGCGATACGTGTGCGTGTAGTACGGATTCTCGTTTGGCTCGCGACCGACCGCGTCGAAGAACAGCACGTTCTTGACCGTATCGACTTCGGAGATGCGTTCGGCGCGCCATGCACCGGATGTCAGCGCGTGTTTCAGGTGCCCGGTGTTGTCGTACAGGTAGTAGTGTCCCCAGCCCGTGCGCTCGGACCACCAGATGAAGTCGCCGCCGGGTTTGACATAGCGGAGGTTCTGCCGCTCGCTCGAGTTGTTATCGATGTCTTCCTTGAGCAGCTGCGTCACCGTCTGCGACGGCACGGCGATGTCGATCAGCTCGAAGTGGCGCTGCGTACGATCGCGCCGCACCATGCGGAGATGGTCGGAGCCCTTGCCGTTCCAGTGAATGTCGAACAGGCGCTGGTCCTTCCACTTCTTGATCGACACCGGCGAGAGCTTGGTGTCCCCCGTCGTCCACATGTACAGCTCTTCCTGCCCAACACCGTTCTCGCCCGGCATGGCGTAGTTGTACTCCATCAGCTCCGGACGCGGTTTCGCGGTGTTGTTGACGAGGTACAGCGGTTTCACTTTCCGATTGTCCATGCGCGTCACCGCGAAGGACTTTGAGTCGGGCGACCAGATCACCTGTGCGCGCACGCGCGGATCGCGACTGAGTCCGCCGCGGCCGCCGCCGCCGTCGCCGTTGTCGTCCTGCTGGCCATTGACGCCCTGTCCGTTGAGCTCCTGCTGCTGTCGCTCGACCATCGTGTCGCGCACGCCGAAGCTGTAGTTCTTCACGCCGTCGCGCGTGAGCTGCACGGTGTCGTGCGTCGCGACCTTCACGACGAACAGGTTGTTGTCGCGCGCGAATGCGAAATGGCTCGAATCCGGCGAGTAGTTGTGGAAGTCGCCGCCGCCAGCCCCACGGCCGCCGCCGCCACCGCCGCCGCCGCCCTGTCGGCCACCGCCGGCGCCGCCGCACGTGCTCGTGCTATCGGCTGCCGGCCCTTCGGCACCTGCGCCGCCACCGCGTCCGCCACGTCCTCCGCGGCCCGCACCGCCCGCAGTCGTCGCGGCGCCGAGGCGCTTGAGCGTTTCCGTCGCGAGATCCCATTCCCATCGCGAGCTGTCGGCGTTGAACGAGAACGACTTGCGGTCTTTCGAGAACGTGAGCGAGTTGAATGGAAGATTCTGCGGATCGTGCGCGCGGTGGCTCTGATCCGAGAGCTGCGCCGCGAGCTTCACCTGATCGAACAACGGCTTCTTCGTCTTCGTCGTCGGAACGACGAGGAAAAAGGTCGACCCGGTGTGATCCTTCCAGTTGTAGCAAACCGAATCGCTCTGCCCAAGCCACCGTGGATTCACCGCGTTGGTGTAGACACGAGAGCGAAGATTGGTCGCCGCGAACTTCTCGGCGAGCTCCCAGTTGGCTTTCGGTGCCTTGTCCTGGGCGACGGCAGATGCCGTTGCGAGCGTGAGTAGACCGGCCGCCATCCGAATGGCTTGTGCGGCGACTGAAGAGCGCATGACGACTCCCTCAAAAAGGAGGATGAGCGGGAAGGAACTAGTTATAGCTTGTCTGATATGGAACGGCGAGAGGACGTCGGGTGCTGAAACTACCGGGGACGGGCGACGGGCGACGGGCGGAACAACGGAACTGCACGAGAGGCGAAAGGGGAGCGGCGTTCCATCATACGACGGTCGCCGCTCCCCTCTCGCTCCGCCTTTGTCGCCCGTCGCCCGTCGCCGGCAGTTCGTCGCCCGTCCCCCGTCGCCGGTAGTCAGTCGCCCGTCGCCGGCAGTTCGTCGCCCGTCCCCCGTCGCCGGTAGTCAGTCGCCCGTCGCCGGCAGTTCGTCGCCCGTCCCCCACCGCCGGTAGTCAGTCGCCCGTCCCCGGCAGTTCGTCGCCCGTCCCCCGTCGCCGGTAGTTACGAGCGCGGCATCTCCTGCGTCTTACCGGCTCCGTCGTCCTCGGGCGCAACCTGCACCACGATTGCCGTGATGTTATCGAGGCCGCCGCGGCCGTTCGCTTCGGCGATCAGGGAGTGAACCTTCCGCTCCGGTTCTGCTCGCGACATCAGCAGCATCTGAAGGCGGCGGTCGTCCACCATGCCGGTAAGGCCGTCGCTCGCGACCAGGAACAGATCGCCAAGTCGAACCTCGCCTTCATAGATGTCCGGCTGTACGTCCGGGCTCGCACCCACGCAGCGCGTGATGACGTTGCTGTACGGGTGATACCGCGCCTGTTCCGGCGTGAGGAAGCCGGCGTCGACCTGCTCCTGAACGTAGGAGTGATCCTTGGTCAGCTGGTGCAGGGCGCCGTCGCGCAGGAGGTACACGCGCGAGTCGCCGACCTGACCGATCATGTACCGCGCACCCGAGACGATCAGGACGGACGCTGTCGTGCCCATGCCCTGCTTGTCGACTTCGGTGATCGTGCGGTCATGGATGCAGCGGTTCGCCAGCCGAAGCGCGTCGGTGACGCGTTGGCCGGCACCGCCGTCTGACAGGTCCTTCACGCTGCCAAGCTCGCGCTCCAGCGTTTGGACCGCCATTTCACTCGCGACCTCGCCGGCGGCATGGCCGCCCATGCCGTCGGCGACGATGAAAAACCCACGATCGCCGGTCGCGTGTGCCGCGAAGTTGTCCTCGTTCCCGGACCGGATCATTCCCACATCGGTCCGAGCGGAATGGCGCAGCACCATTAGCGATTCAGCGTGTAAATGGCCCCGGCCGCCAGGATGGCGAGCCCCACGACGATCCATACCCACGCCGACAGACCGCGCGACTGGCCGGCGGACGCGGCGGGCGCCGCTGCCGCCGTAACGCGAGGCGCGCGCTCGGGCGGACGCGAACTCAGCCGATCGACGCTCGCAATTGCCCGCGTTGCGGCAGCTGCACCAACGTCGACATCCGCGGCTCGAAAGACGACTTTCACGCCGCCAAACCGCACATCGGATGCACCATCGAGTCGTCGCTCAGCGCTCAATCGCTGACCGCCCACGTACGTGCCGTTTGTCGAGCCCGCGTCGACGACAAACCACCCGTCGTCGCGTCGCTGGAACTTGGCGTGTGTTTCGGAGACGCTGTCGTCCGTAATCACGATGTCGTTGTGAGAGCCGCGGCCGACATGCGCCAACGGCACGTGAATCTCGTACGTCTTCCCCTTCATTATGCCGGCACTGGTCACTTCGAGCGCTGCCAACACCGGCCGAGGATCGCGGTCTGCCGCCGCCGCCGGCGGGTCAGAAACCGCGGTCGCCGATCGTCCGTTCCCGGCGGACATCGCCGGCGACACAATCGGCGTCGCCGCCATCGAGACCTGACGCGCCATCGGAACCGCTACCGCGGGTCCCGGCGTTGGCACGCTCGGACGAATGTCGGCATAAAACCGGAACTCTTCAGTACCGACGCGAATCACGTCGGACCTCGACAGCACCTGCGCCTTCTCGATCCGCGCGCCATTGACGAACAAACCGTTGGCGCTGTAATCACGAACCTCGTAGCCCGCGTCGACCGGAACGATCTCGGCGTGCTTTCGTGATACCTCGTTTTCAGCGACGACGACACCAGCGCTCGCGTCGCGTCCGATCGTGATGCCATTCGACGGAATGGAATACTCCTTTCCATCGACGAGCGAAACCAGCCGGCCGCCAGTCGCTGTGGTCGCGCGCGCGGGACCAGAGCGCTTCTGCGCGATGGACGCGATCTCGGCCGCCGATATGAACGCCGTATTACCGACTTTCGCATCCTCCGCGAAGAGGAGCTCCTTGCCGGCGATTTCCACTTTGTCGCCGTGCATGAGCGGTGTCGGATCAACGAGAGCGATCCCGTTCACCCGCACCGCGGCGGCTGGGCCGGCGCGGCGAATCACCGCTCGCGCGCCCGCGCCGAGATCGACGATCGCCTGCACGCCGAGGGACGTGTCGCCATCGACCTGCACGTCGACATCCGCGCCGGCACCGAGCCGATTCGGCCCGGGCTTCAGCGAATACTGCTGGTTGTCGACCTTGATGACCGGCATGTGGTTCGCTCGGCGCGACGGTCCGGTACGGGAAAGCGCGGCGCGGGCGATGCTCGCGACGCCGTCATCGGGGAACGGAGCTACTCCGGCAGAAACTACCCCATGGGCCCCGCGGCTGGCAAGCGTCATGCGCCCTTGCGGAGTGCTTGTGCCGCGCCGGTTTGCAGCCGGTACAAGCGTTCATATAAGCCGCGCTTCGCGAGCAGCTCACGATGTGTTCCGCGTTCGCGCACCTGCCCGTGGTGCATCACGAGAATTTCGTCGGCGCCGATAATTGTACTCAATCGATGCGCGACGGCGATCGTCGTCCGACCGAGCATCAGCTCCGCGAGCGCGGCCTGAATCTCCGCTTCGATCTCGCTGTCGACGGCGCTCGTGGCTTCATCGAGCACGAGGAGCGCCGGATCGGCGGCGATCGCCCGCGCAAAGGACAAGAGCTGCCGCTCGCCGACGCTGATCGACGCTCCTCGCTCGCCCAGCTCCTGCGCGTAGCCGTTGGGCAGGCGCCTCACGACGCGATCGGCGCCAACGCGCGCCGCCGCGACCGCAACCTCGTCCTCCGAGATCGGACTGGAAAGTCTAATGTTCGTCAACACGTCGCCGGCAAAGAGGAAGATGTCCTGCTGGACATATCCCACGAGCGCGCGCAGCTCATGGAGTGGAAGGTCTCGAATGTCGACGCCATCGACGAGGATTCGTCCGCGCTGCGGATCATAGAACCGCAACAACAGATTGATGATCGTCGTCTTCCCTGCCCCCGTGTGCCCGACCAGCGCCAGCGTCCGTCCGGGCTCGACTTTAAAGCGCACACCCTTCAAGACCCACTCCGGTGACGCAGGCTGGCCGTCGCCGCGTGCGATGTGGCCAAGATCATACGCAAACCACACGTCGTCGAACTCAATGGTGACGCCGCGGCGGCGCGGTCCGGGCGTACGTTCGACAAACTGTGGCTGCAATGAAACAACGCCGTTGTCGCCGGTCGCCCGTCGCCCGTCCCCCGTCGTTGTGGTCGTCAGTCGTTCATCGTCCGTCGCCCGTCGCCCGTCCCCCATCGTTGTCGTCGTCAGTCGTTCATCGTCCGTCGCCCGTCGCCCGTCCCCGGCAGTTGGTTCGTCGAGCAGCTTGAACACTCTCTCACTCGCCGCCATCGCCTGCTGAAGCGTGTTGAACTTGTCCGAGAGATCCTGAATCGGTTGAAAGAAGCGCCGGACGAGTTGGAGGAAAGCGGCGACCGTTCCGACGGTCAGCGTGCCAACCTCGACCCGATGCGCGCCAGTGACGATGAGGCTCGCGAGCGCGATGGACGTCAGGACTTCGATCGCCGGATAGTAGAGCGCGTAAAAGGTGATCGACGACAGATTGGCGTTCAGGTGCCCGCGATTCAGCGCGTCGAAACGACCGGCTTCGTCAGCTTCGCGTCCGAACAGCTGCACGATGCGCATACCGGTGATGTGCTCCTGCAGATACGCATTGATTCGCGCGATGCGCGTGCGAATGTCGCGATAGGAGTCGCGCACCTTGATCTGAAACAGGCGCGACACCACCGCGACCACAGGAATCACCGCGAACGCCGCGAGCGCGAGACGCCAATCGGTCACGAGCATCAACACGCTGATCGCGAGCAGCGTGAAGATGTCGCCGAGGCCTGCGACCACTCCTGCGGTGAACAGCTCGTTCAGCGATTCGACATCGGACGTCACGCGAGTCACCAGCCGACCCACGGGATTGCGGTCGAAGAACGTGACGGACAGGGACTGCACATGCGCGAAGATGTCACGCCGCAAATCGCGCATCACGCGCTGACCGAGGAGGCTCGTGAGAATCGTTTCGCCATACTGGCATGCGAAGGCGGCGACGAGCGAGATCGCGAGGATCATCGCACTCTGCCACACGAGCGCGAAATCGCGCGATGGCAACGCAACGTCGATCACGCGCTGCGTCATGATCGGTCCGACGAGCGCCATGAGACCATCGACCATCAGGCAGCTCACGGCCGCCGCTACCAGCCACAAGTATGGACGCGCGTACACCGACAGGCGGCGCATGAGCCGCGCGTCATACACTTTGCCGATCACATCATCATCGACCATGGCCGAAAAATATCGACTCGCCGGACATACTCCGCTGGATGGTACATGGGTTGCGTCTGCTGAGCCTCAAAGTCGACCCAATTCGGAGGCGGGGCTTTTATGGGAATTATCGCGTGGATCGTGCTTGGCTTGATCGCGGGCGCGATCGCCAAGGCGCTCATGCCTGGTCCGGACCCGGGTGGCATCATCGTAACCGCGCTCATCGGCATCGTTGGCGCGTTTCTCGGTGGATTTCTTGGCAATCTCATCACCGGCAACGGCCTGAACGGGTTTTCGCTGTGGAGTATCATCCTGGCCATCATCGGATCGATGATTTTGTTGTGGATCTACCGCGTGACCAACCGGCATCGCGGTACGCCCACGAAGCTGTAGCCACTCGATCTTGAACGACTGCGTGTAGCGCGCCGCCCGCGTCGAGCAGGCGGCGCGCCGCGCGTTTGTAGGTCGTCTTTTCAAAGCCTGCTAGTTTCCCCTCCATGCCACTCTGGCTCTTCTGGCTGCTACTCGGCCTGATCGCCGGGTCACTCGCGAAATTCCTGGTGCCAGGGCGCGATCCCGCGGGTTGCCTCTTCACGATCGCCCTCGGCGTCGTTGGCGCGCTCGTCGGCGGTTGGATCGGCACAGAGCTCGGCTGGGGCAAGGTGAATCAGGGCACGCTCGATTTTCGCTCGATCGCGATTGCGACGTTTGGAGCGATCGTGCTCCTGCTCGTCGGCAGGCTTATCAGGCGGGAGAAGAAGTAGTCGTGGCGATCCCGCAGCGATAACGGTATTTGTTCGGGGCCGCCAGCGCGGCTAAATTTCAGGTGATGAAGGACAGGATCGTCGTCCGCGGCGCGCGGCAGCACAATCTCAAGGGATTCGACCTCGAGCTTCCCCGGCGCGCCTTCACGGTGATCACGGGCCCGTCCGGATCGGGCAAATCCTCGCTGGCGTTCGATACGATCTACGCCGAAGGCCAGCGCCGCTACGTGGAGTCGCTGTCGGCCTACGCGCGCCAGTTCCTCGAGCGCATGGAGAAGCCGGCCGTCGACTCGATCGACGGTCTGTCGCCGGCCGTCGCGATCGAGCAGAAGAACCCGACGAAAACCTCGCGCTCGACGGTCGGCACTGCGACGGAAATCTACGATTACTTGCGCCTGCTTTGGGCGCGCGTCGGCCACACGTTCTGTCCACTCTGTGGCCGCGAGATGAAGCCGGACACCGTTCAGTCCGTATCCGATGGCGTGCTCGCGTTGGCCCATGGAACGCGCTTCTACGTGACGTTCCCGTTGCGCTTGTCGGCGGAAGTCACGCATGAGGTCGTGGTCGAGAATCTGCGCGCGCAAGGCTTCGTGCGTGTAGCGCTCGACGGCGAGATCAAGCATCTCGACGATCTCATGGCGGGCGGAGTCGACGTGACGCGCGCGAAGGAGGTGCTCGTCGTCGTGGACCGGCTCGCGGTGAACGACGAGGCACGCGGTCGCATGGCCGATGCGGTCGGCACTGCGTTTCGCGAGGGCGATGGTGACTGCGTCATCATCGTGAACGAGCCGTCGCGCGTGCGACAGCTTCGCTTCACTGAACGATTCGAGTGCCCGAACGACGGCACGCGCGCCCCTACGCCCACGCCACAGCTCTTCTCGTTCAACAGTCCGCGCGGCGCGTGCAAGCGATGCAACGGCTTTGGCGCGACGCTCGAATACGACGAGGCACTCATCGTTCCCTATCGCTCGCGCACCGTGCGCGGCGGCGCGATCCATCCGTGGACGATGCCGCGCTACGAGAACAAGCGGCGCGCACTCGCCGAGTTCGCGAAGCGCGAAGGCATCTCGATGGACACGCCGTGGGAGAAGCTGTCCGCGACCGCGCGGCACAAGCTGCTCTACGCGAAATCCAAGGGCTACAAGGGGATCTTTCCGTTCCTTGGCGATCTCGAGGACAAGAAGTACAAGCAGTACATCCGCGTTTTTCTGCGGCAATACCAGACCGCGCAGGTCTGCCCGGACTGTCACGGCACCAAGCTTCAGGCGGAATCGCTGCTCGTTCGCGTCGGCGGACAGACCATCGCTGAAGTCAGCGAACTACCGGTCGATCGCCTGCTCAACTGGCTCGAGTCGCTTCAGCTCTCTGATTTCGAGCGGCAAGTCGCGTCGCACATTCTCAAGGAAGCACACGACCGCGTGCAGTTTCTCTGCGACGTGGGGCTTGGCTATCTGACGATGCACCGCGCGACGCGCACGCTGTCCGGCGGCGAAGCGCAGCGCATCGGGCTCGCGAATTCGCTCGGCTCGCAGCTCGTGGACACGCTGTACGTGCTCGACGAACCGTCGATCGGCCTGCACCCGCGCGACATGGATCGTCTGCTTCGACTGCTCCGCCGTCTTCGTGAAACCGGAAACACGGTGCTCGTGGTCGAGCACGACCCGGAGGCGATTCGCGCCGCGGACTACATGGTGGAGCTTGGGCCCGCGAGCGGTGAGAAGGGCGGCCAATTGATGTTCGCCGGCCCGTTCGAAGACGCGGGGAACACGCTCACGGGCGCGTATCTGAGCGGCGCGCGCGAGATCCCCATCCCCGCCGAGCGGCGTCGCCTCGGGCCTCGGTGGATTACGCTGTCCGGCGCACGCGAGCACAACCTCAAGGGCGTCGACATCAAGATCCCGCTTGGCGCGGTGACGGCTGTGACGGGTGTTTCTGGATCTGGCAAGAGCACTCTCATACACGACGTGCTGCTTCGGGCGCTCGAGACGCGGCTGCACGGCGAGCACAGCGCCAAGCAACATCTCGGCGAGAAGGTCGGCACGTTCGCCGCGATCACGGGCGCCGAGCAGATCGACGACGTCGTGAGCATCGACCAGAGTCCGATCGGCAAGTCGCCGCGATCGAATCCGGTCACCTACGTGAAAGCGTTCGACGAGATCCGTCGCATCTTTGCGGATGCGCCGCTGTCGCGCGAACGTCGCTACAATGCGGGCACGTTCAGCTTCAATGTCGCCGGCGGCCGCTGCGAGACGTGCGAGGGGGCGGGCTATCTCGAGGTGGAGATGGTCTTCATGGCCGACGTGTTCGTGCCGTGCGACGACTGCGGCGGCAGACGGTTCAAGCCCGCGGTGCTCGACGTGCGCGTGCACGGCAAGAATATCTACGAGGTGCTCGAGCTCACGATCGACGAGGCGATCCGATTCTTCCCGCGCGAGGAGAAGCTCGGCCAGGCACTCTGGCAACTACAGCAGGTCGGACTCGGGTACCTGCGACTCGGCCAACCGGCAACGACGCTGTCCGGCGGCGAAGCGCAGCGGCTCAAGGTCGCGCGCGAGCTCGTGTTCACCACGAAAAAGAGCGGCAAGAAGCTCTACGTGATGGACGAGCCAACGACTGGGTTGCACCTGGACGACATCCGCAAGTTGGCGCAGGTCTTCGAACGACTCGTGGACGCGGGGCACACGCTCGTGCTCATCGAACACAACCTCGACGTCATCAAGCTCGCGGACTATGTGATCGATCTTGGTCCCGAAGCCGGCGATCGCGGCGGCCAGGTGGTTGCGGCCGGCAGGCCCGAGGATGTCGCGCGGGTGAAGGGCTCGCACACCGGCGAGTGGCTGCGCACAGTTCTACCGGGTTTCGCCGAGCGCGAGGCTCGACGCCCGCGGCGAGAGACACGCGAGGCGGTGCCGCAGGCGGTTTAAGTCGCTGGCGGCGCTACGGTTGAACGGCAGCGAGAACACATTGATTCCCGAGCCGCGGCTTGCTACGTTTGGAGGTCTGATCCCCGATAGCTCAGTTGGTAGAGCGCTCGACTGTTAATCGAGTGGTCGTAGGTTCGAGTCCTACTCGGGGAGTCGTTCTTTTCGGCAACTGCTAGGCATACCGGACAAAGCCCCGCGAGCTCTCTCGCGGGGCTTCGTCGTTCAGGAACGTCTAGCCGCTCAGATCGACTGACGATACCCGAAGAACTCGTGGTCCTCGTCGTACCCGCCGTAGCCGCCGCCGACCTCGGAGTAGTGGGCGACGAACTCGATACCGGCGATCCACTTCACCTGCTTGAAGCCGAGCTGCACCTCGTTGCGCAGGCGAAGCGGCGCCCCGTGGCCATAACTGAGCGGCTTTCCGTTCATCTCGTACGCCAACATCGTGAGCTGGTAGCGCATCTCCTCGATGGGATGAGCGTCGTAGTAGCGGCCGCCATCGGCGCCATCGCCGAGTGAGTAGAACACCACCCATTTCGCCGCGGAGCTGGGCTTCACCAGATCGAGAATGGTCTGCATCGAGACGCCGCCCCACTTGGCGATGCCCGACCAGCCCTGGATACAGAAGTGCTGCGTGATTTGCTGGTGGTGCGGCAGGGCGCGCAACTCATCGAGCCGCAGCTCGACCGGGTGCTCGACGAGTCCATGGATTCGCAACCGGTATGCAGCGAAATTGCCGTCGAAGAGTGCGCGATACTCCGGGGTTTCAGGGTACTTGCCGTTGTGCCAGAAGTACGGTGAGATGTCCTTGTCCGTGTAGGTCCCCGGCTTGGCGTCGACGTGCGCGAACAGCCGCTCCGCCGGGCCGATCAACGCATTGCCCGCGCGCTGCACCACCCGTGGGTATCGCAGCGTGAACGGCGTGGCCGCGACCCACCCGACGGCGACGATCGCCATCGATGCGGCGAAGATGGCGAAACCAATCAAGTCGGTGCTGTCGTTCCCCGCATACATGTGGTTCAGGTTCCGCAGCATACCAGTCGCGAAAACCAGAGTGACATGCAGGACGGTGAAGACGAGGAACCAGCACAGCACGAGAAAATGCAGCGAGCGCGCGATCTGGATGTTGAGCCGTTTGCTGATCCAGTGAAACCGCGTGGACAGCGCGGGCGACATGCCAAGCCCGGTCGCCAGCGCGAGCGGCGCGGCGATGAAGATGGTGACGAAGTAGGCCAGCATCTGTAGCCCGTTGTACGCCACCCAGCTGCGGTCGGCGGGCCAGCTCAGCGAGAGGTATTGAAGCAGAACGGATGCGGCATCGGGAAAGACTCCCCAGCTGGTCGGAACGACGCGTCGCCATTCGCCGCTGGCAAAGAGCAGCACATAGAACACGAGCCCGTTCGCGAGCCACAGCGTATCGGTACCGAGGTGCCACCATCTGGCCAGCCCGATCGAGTGTCGGATGCCCGGCAGGCCAAGATGCTTTGGCAGGGTGATCGATTCCTGTTTGGCCGTCCAGAGTGGAGTGGACGGTACTTCCTTCTGGGCGCGCAGCCACTCCGTTCCGGGTGTCGAATGATGCGTCCAGTACAGCCTGGGATGATCGGCGAGGATCTGCAGGCCCGCGCGAACGATGAAGGTGAGCAGGAACAGGTTTAGAAAATGCTGAACGTGCAGCCACGCCGGCATCGGCGTGCCGAATGGGGTGGCAAAGCCGGTTCCCGGGTGCAGGCGCACGAATCCCTCGACGGCCGGCAGGTGGCGGAGGTACTGCGCGGCGCCCACTCCCAGTAAGAGGAGCCCCCACCCGATCGGCAGCAGCCACACCAGGTTGAACCACCGGCTGGCGCCGATGCGCACACGCGGCACGATGCCGAACGCCGCGGGAATGGAGCCGGCCCATGTCCTGGGATCGACGGTATCCATTCCCTTCGTGAGGCGCTCTCGCAACTCGCTGAGCGCCTCCGGTGAAAGACGTCGCATTCCCGGCGACTCGACGCTTTGCTGATCATCCATCGCCGGTCTGAACGAGGCCTCGCGCGAGAAGCGCGCTACCAAGCGCACAAAAATACAGGTATCCGCGCCGCTCGCCGAAGCGACGAATCACTCGATCGAGCGAGGGCCCTTGCTCGACGTGCATCAGGGCAGCGAGTCCACGAATGGCTCCGACATCTCCAGCCGGGAACACGTCGAGCCGGCCGAAGCCGCGGAGCAAAATCAGCGCCGCGCTCCACGGCCCGATCCCGCGCAGGTCGGTGAGCAGCCGCATCGCCTCGGAGTTGCTCAGTGGCGAGAGCGTTGCCTCGGCCACCTCGCCAGCCTCGATGGCGGCTGCGAGACCGCGGAGCGCCTCGGCCTTTCTGCCGCTGAGTCCACACGCTCGGATCGTGGCGAGCCGCGCCTGAGCCACCGCGGCGGCGGACGGAAAGGCGTATCGCTTCTGACCAGCGTGAAGCACCGACTCACCGAGCCGCTCGACCAGGCGGCGGACGATCGCGATGCCGGCATCCAGACTCACCTGCTGAAACGGAACGACGTTGGCCACAGTTTCGAACAGGCTTGGGAAGCGCGGCGGCCGCATCCCGCGCAGCGCAAACGCGACCGAGCGGAGCCGGCGCTCTCGTTCGAGCAGGCGCTGCAACGGACCGGGATCCACGTCGAGGCCAAGCACTCTGCGTACGAGTCGCGAGATCTCGCGGCGGGTGCTGCGAGAGCCGGCGCCATGAAGGACGCGGAACCGGACCCGCGGTTCGTCGATCGTCCCGTGGTTCGCGACCTCGACCAGAAAGAGCCGGTCGGCGATCGTGAAAACGCGTAGATACCGCCCGTCCTCCCAGACGTCGGTGAGATTCGTTGGACGGCGCTGCAACACGCGCACGGTCGCCTCGAGATGAAAGGGTGCTCGAGTGGCGAGCGACGACCGCGCTGGAGCCGCATGGCGAGTCACCGGACCCGCCGGCGCGTTATATGAGCTCCGATCACAAATCCCGCTCCACTCACCCTCGCACGCACGGGCCCGAACCCTTGCGCGAGGTTCTGGAAACTTCACGCCAGCATCACGTGCGTAGGGCTTGTCCTATTCGGCTCGCGTGCTCGTCCGTCGGCGTGGATCGATCCAGAGTCGACCGTCAATCGCGCGCCGCCGAAAATCGCTCGCTCGAAGATTAGAATTCAGCATCGCGCGGATCTGGCACACACGGTGCGCCTCGAATGCCGCGAGGTCGGCAGTGGCCCAATCACTTTCGGTGGAGCTCGATGCGGTTCAGCTTGTCGTTGTTCACTTGCGGTTTTGTCGCGCTCGCCGCGTGCAGCGGTAAGCACGACGCAAAGGCGGCGTCGGGATCGGACTCCGGACAGCCGGCAAATGGAGAAGTCGTCAAAGCGCCGGCGAAGCCGCATCAGCCGGCGGATTCCACGATTCGCAGTGCACCGAGCACTTCCAACTCGGACAAGGGCACGGTCACGTCGGCGGACATCAAGGCCGATACCGCGCATCCGAAATTGACTGCCGGGCGGACCGCGCACGATAGCGTCTCGTACGCGTCGGCGATTCGCGCCGGCGGCCGCATGATGCCGAAATGGCCCCCTGGGCCTGCCGCGCTGCCGGGATCGATTTTCCCGGCCACTCGTATCGTCGCGTACTACGGCAATCCGCACTCGAGGAAGATGGGCGTCCTCGGCGAGTATCCCGAGGACCAGATGCTCTCGATGCTCGACAAGACGGTCGCAATGTGGAAGGCCGCGGACCCCGCGACGCCGGTGATTCCCGCGATCCACCTGGTGACGGTCGTCGCGCAGGGCGCGCCCGGACCGGGCGGCACGTACAATCGTCGCGAAAGCGCGAAGACGATCGAGCAGGCGTATCAGTGGGCCCAAAGCCGCAAAGGCCTGCTCTTCATCGATATTCAGGCGGGCCATAGCACGCTTCAGACGGAGTTGCCGCTCCTCATGAAGTATCTCGAGCGGCCCGACGTGCACCTCGGTGTCGACCCCGAGTTCTACATGCACTACAAGCGTGAGGGACTACGACCGAGCACGAAAGTCGGACAGATGATGTCCTCCGACGTGAACTATGTGATCGGTGAGCTGGACAAGCTCGTCGCCGCGAAGAACCTTCCGCCGAAGATTCTGATCGTACACCGGTTCCGCGCCGACATGGTGCCCGACGCCGAGCAGATTCGCCCGACACCGCGCGTGCAGGTCGTGATGGACATGGATGGTTGGGGGCCCCCCTGGCTGAAGTTCGATTCTTATCGAGATTACATCGTCTCGCACCCCGTGCAGTTCACGGGATTCAAACTGTTCTACCACAACGACGTCAGGAAAGGCGACGCCGTCCTCACGCCAGTCGAAGTGCTCCGACTCCTTCCTCGCCCGCTGTACATCCAATATCAGTGACGACCCGCTTCGCGCGGCTCGCCATGTTCGTGCTCGTCGCCGCTCTCACGGGAGCGGCGACTGCGCATGCGCAATCGCCGCAGACGCTGACGCTGCGCGTCGACAACGACGCGTTCGATTTCTGGATGATGCCGTACAATCGTCCGGACGAGGAGTACACGAGTGGCGTGCACCTCACGTACACTGGTGGCCGCGCGCCGTGGTGGTCGCGCTTCCTCGTGGGTAACGGCGGTGCGTGCACGTATCACGCGCAATCGTGTCAATCGTCGCGCGCCGAGTTGGGACAGGACATCTACACGCCGTCGGCGAGCACGAACAATCCGCAGCCCGCGCCCGGATCGCGCGCGAACGCCGGTTGGCTGTACCTCTCGCAAAGCGCTCGCGCACTCGACGCATCGCGATCCGACGAGCTGAGCGTCACACTCGGTGTCACGGGGCCGCCGTCGCTCGCGCGAGCCACGCAGAATCTGTTTCACAGTATCGCGCCGTACTTCAATCGTCCGACGGATTGGAGTCGGCAGATCCGATTCGAGCCCGGCGCGATCATCGGCTACGAACAGAAACGTCGTCTTGTCGCGTATTCCGTGGGCCCGATCGGATTCGATCTTTTGCCGAGCGTATCAGTCAAAGCCGGCAACGTGGAGACGAGTGCGGGCGCGGGCTTGCAGACGCGTCTGGGATTGAACCTGCCTCACCCGTGGCTGCCGGAGTCGATGCCTGTCTCGCTGACGTTCATGGCTGGCGTCTCGGGCCGCGCGGTGCTGCGGGACATTTTTCTCGACGGCAACACCGTGAGCCCCGATTACCGCGTCGGGCACAAGGCGGGCGTGGGCGCGGGTGAAGCCGGCGTCGAGATTCGCTATCGCGCGCTGATGGCGTCGTACCGCGTCGTCGATGAAACGCGCTCGTACGCCGCCGGACCGCAGTGGCACCCGTGGGGCTCGTTGGTCGCGGGCGTCACTTTCGATCGATGATCGTCGCGCGAATCAGGTGGTCGAGCTTCGGCCACTCGCGATCGGCGTAAGCGTTTCCACCCTCGAGCAGCGCGCCCTGTTTGCCGGCGCGCACGCCGCCGCCTGACGTCTCGCCATAGCCGTTGTAGAGACTGTCGACGACGTTCATTCCTTCGATGACGCGACCCATCGGCGAAAAGCCCTGCGGGTCGTTGCGCACGTTGTCGGCGAGGTTGATGTAGATCTGCGTCGTGCGATCGTTCGGCTTCCGCATGGCGAACGCGAACGTGCCGCGCAGGTTGCTCATCTTCGCGGAATCGTCCGGGAAGTAGTTCGTGTACCACAGGCGCGCCAACGTGGAATCCTTGGGCACACCGAACTGCACGATGTAATTCTTCAGGACTCGCGTGAACCGCGAATCGTCGTAGTACCCGGCGCGAACGAGATTGTAGAACCGATCTGCGCCGAGCGGCGAGAGCGCACGCGTCACTTTCAGAACGAAGGCGCCTTTCGTCGTCTCGAATTTCACGCGATAGACGTCCGGCGCGTGCTGTTTCCAGAATGCTGATTCCGGATCGTGCAGGGCGCGATCGCGCTCCGCCGCCGTTTGCGCGGACGCGTGTCCGGTGGCGCCGAATGCCATGAGCCCAACTGCCAATAGAGTACGTCGCATCTGCTCTCCGAAGTCCCCTTCCCGCCCCCCCTTCCCCCCTCTTCCCGCTTCCCCCTTCCCTCATTCAGCACGCAGCGCCGTCGCCGGATCGACCGCCGCAGCGCGCCATGCCGGAACGAACGACGCCAGCACCGCCACCAACAGCATAACGATCGCAACGCCGGCGAGCACGCCCGGATCTCTTGGCGAAGTGTCGTACAACAGCGCCGCGACCAGTTGGCCCGCGAGGAGCGCGAGCGCGAGACCCGCCATCAACCCGAACGCGACGGTCCGCACTCCCTTGCCGACGACGAGTTGAAGCACGCCGCCGCGGCGCGCGCCGAGCGCGATCCGAATTCCCATCTCATGCGTTCGCTGGCCGACATCGTACGCGATGACGCCATATACACCCAGTGCCGCAACGACGAGCGCAAGAATCCCGAGCGCCGAAAACAGCGTCGCGCCTGTTCGCCACGTCGCGAACTGCTGCTTCAGCGTCCCGCGGAGCGGCTCGACGTTGGGCACCGCATTCGGCATCACCTGTCGCATTGTTCGGTCGACTGCGGCGACGGCCGCGCTGACGCGATCGCCGCGTGCACGAACGACGATGCTCGATGCGTGCGCCGCGGTCGCCTGCACCGTTGCTTGCGCGAGCGGCAGAAAAAACTGCATCAGCGGCTGTTCGACGACCTTCGTGCGATGCGCGTCGGCAACGATGCCGACGACCGTGTAGCACACGCCCATCCGCCCGTATGGCTCGACACATCGGCCGATCGGATCCATAGCGCCCCAGATCGTGCGTGCCATCGTTTGATTGATGAGCATCACCGGCGGCGCGCCTTCCACGTCGCGCGCGGTGAGCTGCCGGCCGCGCAGCAGCTGCATTCCCGTGACCGTAGCGTACTCCGGCGACACCTCGTTCATCGTCGGCTTGTCGCCGTTGAGCGCCGGCACGGAGTCGAGGCCCGGAATCACGACGCCGGTCATGCCGTATCCTCCCATCGGCGGATCGAACGCAAGCGCGACTCCATCGAGGTCAGGATTGCCCGCGAGCCGTCGTGCAACTTCCGCGAGCTGGTCGCCGATCTGAATTCTGTGCGTGTCATCGATTCCGCCGCGGTCGTCGACCAACATCGGCTCGGCGTGCACGATGCGGTCGACGTCGTAGCCGAGATCGACACCGAGCACGTGGCGTAGGCTGCGCACGAACAATCCGGCGCCGGCCAACAGCACGACCGCGAGCGCCGTCTGCGCGATGACCAATGTCGTTCGGAGTCGTCCCCCACGAATTGCGGTGCCGCGGCCCGCTTTGAGCGCATCCGTTAGATCGAGGCGACGAGCCTGGCTCAGCGGCGCGAGACCCGTGGCGAACGCCGCGACGAGCGCGACGACGGCCGTGAGCGCCATGATGCGCCAATCGAGCAACGTGTCACGCCAATGGATCTTCGGCATGAGCATTCGGCGCAGCGCAACGCCGGTCCATGCGCCCGCGAACATCGCCGCAATCCCCGCACCCAACGCCAACAACGCGCTCTCGATCATCGTTTGTGCGGCGAGTCGACGGCGCGAAATGCCAAGCGCGAGCCGCACGGCAATTTCTCGGCGTCGTTGCACCGAACGCGCGAGCAGCAGATTCGCCACATTCGCACACGCGATCAACAGCACGAGTATCGACACGAACGCGAGGCGCGTCGACAACAGAACGGCGCGATCGGGCTCCATCGGACCGAGCGCCGCGAGGATCGGACCCGTGAAGATCACTCCCGCCGTGTCGAACTTGTATCCGTAGGAAACAGCGCCCGGACGATATGCGGCAGTCAGTCGAGCGTCGAGCGGGCGAAGGTCAACGCGCTCCGGTACACGCAGGATCCCGTGCAGAAGCCCGCCCGATCGAACCTGATACCACGGTTTCTCGGAGTAGTGCGGCATCGGCATCGCACCGAGCGGAAGCCACAGGTCGGCGTCGTCGAGATCGAGGCCGGTGAAGCCGCGCGGAGCGACGCCGATGATTTGATAGCGCACGGGCCCGATCTGGAGCGTGCGTCCGACGGCATCCGATCTCCCGCCAAGCTCGCGCCGCCAGAAGGCATCGCCGACGATGGCGAGATTCGAGGGCGCGTCGATGCGCGCCTCCTCCGCGGTGAACGGTCGGCCAGCGGCGACGTGTGTGCCCAACACGCCCCAGTAGTCCGCGTCAATGAACGCGGCGACAACTCGTCGCGAGTGCGCGTCATCGCCGAGACGAACGCTGTCGAGGCCGTATGCTGTGGTTCCAAGCGCGCCACCGGCGATCGCGGCGCCACGCAGGTCCTGCCACGCCGGCCATTGGAGCGCATCGTACATCGTTTGGTTGCCGCGGCTCCACGTTCGACGGAAATAGACGCGGTGAAGCTGCGTGGGGGCCGCCACGCCCGCCGGTGGACGCGCGAAGAGCCGATCGAGCAGCGAGAACACGGCTGCATTCACGCCGAGTCCCAAGGCCAGCGTGAACACGACGACCAGTGTGAACGTCGGACGCTTCACAAGGCCGCGGATCGCATGCCGAGTATCCTGCACGAGGACCTCGGCCAGGTGACGGCCCCAAGTGCTCTGTGCTTCATCGACGCGGCGACGCCGTGTGTTGCCCACATCCATGTCGGCCTCCGGGTGGCAAGACAGAACTATGTGTGCCGTGGGACACCGTCAACCCGCAGGTCGTTCGGCGAGCGTCTGGACGCGGCACATCGCGAAAGCGATCGTTTGAGCATGCGATTCTCCCTACTCCGCGCCGCGACACTCGTGGCCTTCGCTGCGACCGCCGCCTCTGCGCAAACGAAAGCCCTGCGCTTCGCCGCCGTCGTCGACGGCACTGGACGGGTGATTCCGAACGGCGTCGTGATCGTCGACGGCGACAAGATCACTCGCGTCATCGGCCCGCGCGACGCGATTCCCGCCGGCGCACAGGTTACGGATCTCTCCCGCTTCACGGCGATCCCCGGCATGATCGACGCGCACACGCATATGACTTATGCGTGGGACCCCGCATCCGGCACCGACCCGTGGCGGCAACCGCAGCGCGCGCCGGCGGAAGTGTCGCGCCTGCAGCGACTGAATGCTCTGCACACGCTCGAGACGGGCGTGACGACAGTCCGCGACTTGGGCGCGGGCAACTACGTGGACATCGCGATTCGCGATTCGATCAACAGGGGCGCGTTCCCCGGGCCGCGCATGTTCGTTGCCGGCTCTGGACTCCAGCGCGCGCGTCCACCCTACCGCGCCGGCGCCGACACCACGCGCACGGTGCGCGGTCGCGTATACAACATCTCGCAAATTCCCGAAGCGGTGAAGCAGCAGGTCGATGCGGGCGCCGACTACATCAAGGTGTTCGGCTCGACCGGCAGCGGCGCCGACGTCACCGGCAATGAGACGTTCTCATTCGAGGAGATAAAAGCCGCGGTCGACGCGGCGAAGTCGTTCGGCAAGCGCATCGCGCTTCACTCGTACGGACCGCAGGGCGGACGCGACGCCGTCTTCGCCGGAGTGACGACGCTCGAGCACGCGATCGGCCTCGATGAGGAAACGCTCGCGGAAATGAAGAGGCGCGGCACGATCTACGTACCAACGATCGATCACAATCGCTACTACGCCGAGTACAGCAAGGACTACCGGTACACCGCCCAGCAAGTCGCGGCCCTCGACTCGTTCCGGCTGCTCAACTTCGAAACGGCAAAGCGTGCGTTTCAAGCCGGCGTGAAGATGGGCATGGGATCGGACGCCGTATTTCACATGTTCGGCCAGAACACGCGCGAGCTGGGATGGTTCGTGAAGCTCGGCATGACTCCGGCGCAGGCGTTGGCCACCGCAACGACGGTCGGCGCCGAGATCCTCGGCATGTCGAATTCGCTGGGCCGGATTGCGCCGGGCTACTACGCGGACATCGTGGCGGTGGACGGCGATCCGCTCAAAGACATCGATGTCGTTTTGAATAAGGTGAAATGGGTGATGAAAGGCGGCGGGGTCGTCGTCGATAGAACGAAATAAGCTCGTGCCCGCTTCGGCCGCCGGACGCCGTTCTTGAGAGCATGAGCAGGCTCACGGAAGCATACGGCTGGCATCGGAGCCCTCCTGGATCGCCACGCGGACGCGGCGCGCCAACGACGCGCGACGCTACGGCGATTTGGCGACGCCTGGGTCAATGGTATTGGGTCGCCGGCGGAATCGTCGGCGCGTTCGTGCTTCTCATCGCGGCGGTTGGCGCGCGCCGCGCAGCTTCAGCGACCGCGACGTCCGCCGACCTTGTTTCGGCGCTGCTTCAACCGATCCCGATGATCGCGCTCGGACTCGGGATCCAACGTCGGCGACTGTGGGCGCAGCGCGCGGCAATCGCATTTCCGTTCGTGATCTTTCCGGCCGCGCGCGCCCTGCGGTTCTTGCCATTGCCAGGGCCGAACGACTTCGCGATTCGAGTCGTCGACCATGTCATCGGTGAACAGAGCTTCAATTTGCCCGCGTCGGCGATTCTCGCGTGCATCGTCTTTTGGCAGCTGGCCGCGGATGGACTCGACAACGTGTCGGCGAGCACCGACGCGCAAAGACACGTCGACCTTACGCCCAGACCACCATCTCGGTGGCAGAGAATCGGGCGGTGGTACATGATCCTTGGCACCATGATCGGAGCGCCGTTGGGACTCCTGCTCGTCGTCGGCACGCAAGCGGCCCGCTCGAGCGCCGAGATGTTCCTTGGCTTTGCGTCGGCAGCGCTGCAGCTCGTGCCCATGATCGGGCTCGGATTCGCGATCGAAAAGGAGCAGCGCTGGGCGCGATGGGCGGCAGTCGCTTTCCCTGTGCTGATTCTCGTCGGCCAACTCGTACTGCGCGGTCACCCGCTGCCGAGCAGGGCAAATCCGCGCGGAGACATGTACGACACCACGTACTACCTCGTGTACGGTCAGCGGTACTATCTGCCGTTCGCGCTGATCATGGCTGTCGTGATCGTCCACGCACTCGTGCGGGAACGCGCGCTCGCCACACGGCCGGGGCCGGCTATATTCCGCGCGTGACCAACCCGGCAACGTGACCGACTTCTCGGACTCCTCGCGCCCACTGGTGGGCGTGATCATGGGCAGCAGCTCGGACCTGAAGTACATGCAGCCCGCGATCGACATCCTCACGTCGCTCGGCGTTCCGCACGAGGCGAAGATCGTATCCGCGCATCGGACGCCCGATTGGATGTTCGAGTATGCGTCCTCAGCGGAATCTCGAGGCATCGAAGTCATCATCGCCGCCGCCGGTGGCGCGGCGCATTTGCCGGGCATGGTCGCCGCCAAGAGCACGCTGCCCGTCCTTGGCGTACCGATTCCTGCCACGATGCTCAACGGCCTCGACGCGTTGCTGTCGATCGTGCAGATGCCGAAGGGCGTTCCCGTCGGGACGCTCGCGATCGGGGAGCCCGGCGCGGTCAACGCCGCTCTCCTGGCGACATCGATCGTCTCGACGACCCGTCCGGATTTGCGCGAGCGGCTCCGCGCGTGGCGTCGCAGTCGAACCGACGAGGTGCTCGCGAATACGAGCATCGCACCAATCGCCTGATGCCGCCCATTCCTCCTGGATCTACCATCGGCATTCTCGGCGGCGGGCAACTCGGCCGAATGACGGCGATGGCCGCGCGGACCCTCGGCTACAACGTACACGTGCTCGATCCCGACGCGAACTGCGCGGCGTGTCCGGTCGCGGATCGCGTCGTCGCGGCGCCGTTCGACGATGCCGATGCCGCAGCCGACCTGGCGCGCGAGTGCGATGTCGTCACGCTCGAAATCGAACATCTCGGCGTCGACGCGCTGGCGGCGGCGGAGCGTCATGCTCCCGTGCGACCGAGCGGCGACATTCTCGCGATGGTGCAGGATCGCTCCGCACAGAAGCGTTGGCTTGCCGCGAATGGCTATCCAATCGGCGCGTACCGCGAGATTCGTCGCCTGTCCGATCTCGAGGCGGCGGCGCGCGAGCTCGGACCACTCTTCGTGAAGGCGAGCCGCGGCGGCTACGATGGTCGGAGCCAAGCACGCGTGGCGCGGGCGGCCGATGCTGCCGCGGCGTGGACGGCGGTGTCTGAGCGGCAGTCAGTCGCCGAACAGGCGCTCGATCTGCAGGCCGAGCTCAGCGTCATGGTTGCGCGACGTCCGTCCGGCGAGATTCGTGCATATCCGGCCGCGCTCAATCATCACGAGCAACAGATTCTCGCGTGGTCCGTCATTCCAGCGCCACTTCCCCACCGCGTGACCGCGGAGGCCGACGAGATCGCGCGCGGCATCGCTGAAAGTCTCGCGCTGGAGGGAATTCTTGCCGTGGAAATGTTCCTGCTTGCGAACGGCACTCTCCTCGTGAACGAGCTCGCACCGCGTCCCCACAACTCGTATCACGAGACGGAAGTCGCGTGTGCGACGAGTCAGTTCGAGCAGATCGTTCGCGCCGTGTGCGACCTGCCGCTCGGCGATCCCACGGTGCTTCGGCCGGGAGCAATCTTCAATCTGTTCGGCGAGCTCTGGGAGAACGGCGCGCCGCCGTTCGAGTCCGCATTGTCCAAGCCCGGCGTTCGGCTCCACCTTTACGGCAAGCGCGGAGCCCGCGCCGGCCGTAAAATGGGTCATCTGTCGGCTGTCGGCAGCAGTCCGGAGGACGCCCTCGACCGCGTGCGCGCAGCCGCTGTCGCTGTTGGCGCGGTCGCGTGATGTTCACACTTTCTCTCATCGTCTGACATCGTTATGCGATTCTCTCTCAGACTCATTGCCACGGCGACGTTCGTCGCGGCGTGCAGCTCGCCCCCGGTGCAGACCGTTCCAGTCGCGGCGCCAACGCCTGCGCCGGCCGCGCCGGTTGTGCGCCCCGCACCCAAGTCGTCGGCGAACTTCCGAACGGCCGCCGCAACGATTCGCGACGGAGCTGGCGTCCGTGTAGGCACCGTGACATTCACCGACAGCTACGCCGGTCTCATCATCGCTGGCTCGGTCGAGGGTCTCGGGATCGGCGCGCACGGCATTCACATTCACGAATTCGGAAAGTGTGAACCGCCGTTTGCGACCGCGGGTAGCCACTTCAATCCGGACAAGCACAAGCACGGCTACAAGAACAACGACGGTCCGCACTCCGGCGACTTGCCGAACATCGACGTGCCGCCGTCGGGCAGGCTGAAGTTCGAGTTCCTGCTGCCGGACGTCACGCTACGTGGCGGCCCGCGTCACATCCTCGACGCCGGCGGCGCCTCGATCGTGATCCACTCGACGCGCGATGACTACCTGACCGACCCCGCGGGCAATTCAGGCGCGCGCCTCGCCTGCGGCGTCATCGTTCAGGAGTGATCCGGAGTCCGGCTGGTGCAGATCGCTGAGTTCGAGCTCGAGCGGTACTTCGCACGTTGGGAGTTCGCGGTTCGACATGTGCTCTGTGCGTCGGACGCGGAGCCCATCGCGCTCGCTAATCTTCTCTCACTGGCCGACGACGACTCGCGGCAGCGGTGGGAGACACTGCATCTCGGCTACACTGAATCACTCGGATTACCGGCGCTGCGCGCCGAGATCGCGAATCTGTATCCGGGTCTGGCGCCCGATGAGATCATCACGTTCGCCGGCGCGGAGGAAGGTGTCTTTCTCTGCATGCAAGCACTCGTCGGCCCGGGCGATCATGCGGTTGTCGCATGGCCGGCGTATCAGTCGCTGCACGAGGTGGCGCGCGCGGCTGGTGGTGAGATCACCCTCGTGCCGCTCGATCCGCGCAACTGGTCGCTCGACGTCGATGCCGTTGCCGCCGCGATGCGACCGAACACGAAGGTCATCGTCGTCAATTCGCCGCACAGCCCAACCGGCGCGCAGCTATCGCCAGAACAGCTGAATCGGCTGATCTCGATCGCCGAGCTGCACGGAGCGTTTCTCTTTTCCGACGAGGTGTATCGCTTTCTCGAGCACAGCGCCGCCGAACTGTCGCCTGCGGCCGCGTGCTCGCCGCGCGCCATCAGCCTCGGCGTGATGTCCAAAGCGTTCGGGCTCGCTGGGCTTCGCATCGGTTGGCTGGCACTTCGCGACGCCACCCTTCGCGCGCGCATCGCGCGCTTGAAGGACTACACCACGATTTGCAACAGCGCGCCAAGCGAGATCCTCGCATTGATGGCGCTCCGAGCCAAGGACGCGCTGCTCACTCGTACTCGAAAGATCATGTCCGAGAACCTGTCGCTGCTCGACGGGTTTTTCGCGCGAAACGCCGAGCGATTCTCGTGGGTACGCCCGCGCGCGTCGAGCGTTGGCTTTCCAAAGTTGCTCGGCGGCAGCGTCGACGAGTTTGCCGCGCGTCTCGTAGAACGCGAGGGCGTATTGATTCTTCCCGCGTCGCGATTCGGTTATCCCGGCAACTACTTTCGCCTCGGCTTTGGCCGCCGTGACATGCCCGAAGCGCTCGCCAAAATGGAAAGCTTCGCTTCGCAAAGCTTCGCTTCGCCCGGTTGAAGCAACGGCATCTCCTTTGCGCTGGCCCTGGACCGTGGCGCACTCGTCCGAACCCTCGAACCACTCTCTGACACAATTGGCGCTGGGCGCGCTCGGCGGAGCACTGCTCGGGTCAGATCCGGAACATCCTGCCGCTCGTAGGCTGCTGCGGGGTGCTGGAGTCGCGCTCGTCGCGTACGCCGCGCGACCGTGGATCGAACGCGCCATCCTCAATGCCGGCGACCGCCGGCGGCGCGTGGCTCTGCGCTCGTCAGTCGAGATCGATCGGCCGCTACTCTCGGTGTTCGCGTTCTTCAAGGACTTCGAGAACCTGCCGCGAGTCATCGGTTCGGTTCGATCGATCACTGATTATCAGGACGGCCGCTCGCACTGGGAAGCGTATACGCCCGCGGGCGAATCGATCGAGTGGGATGTCGTCGTCACGAAATACGTTCCGAACAGCGTCATCGGCTTCGAGAGCGTTCCGGGCAGTCCGGTCGACGTTCGCGCGCAATTCCGGTTCACGCGAATCTCCACGATGCGCACGCGGCTCGACGTCGAGACGTATTTCTCGCCGCATACCACCGGGCTCGGCGACGCGATTCGGGCCTTATTGAGCCCGGCAAACGAACGGCGGCTCCTCGGCGATCTCGATCACATGCGCTTCTATCTCGAATCGGTGTTGCCGCTCGAACCTGAGTCGCAGATGGAATCGGCCGAGGGCGACGAGCCCGCGGCGATCACGCGGCCGGACCCTCGGCATCATGATCCGTCACTCGACGAGCCCACCGGCGCTCGGCGATCGGAGTGACGTCGCCTTTCACTCGCGATCGGACCTCGAAAAGTCGAAACGGCGGCCGGTCCGCGTAGTTCGCCTTGAGCACCGGATACGAGACGTTATAGACCGGAATGCCGGTTTGGGTTTTCCCCTCGGGCGCACCCTTGTGCGCATGTCCGTGAAATACGGCCGTTACCTCGAAGCGTGAAAGTGGATCCTCGAGGCGGCTCGATCCGAGAAAGGGATAAATCTCCTCCGGTTCGCCTTTCACCGTCGCGGCGATTGGAGAGTAGTGCATCAGCACGATCCGCTGAGGAGCGCTCAACCTCGCGAGTGCAGCTTCCAGCTTCAGCGCCTCCTGCACGGCCTCGTGGACGAAGTCTTTGATGATTCGCTCACCCCACGCGGCGAGCGCGACACGCCCGAAGCCGCCGCAGAAGCCGCGGACGCCGGCGAAACCGACTCCGCGGAATTCCCAGGTATCTCCGTCGAGCACATGCACGCCGACCTCGCCCAGGATATCGATGATGTGGCGTTGCTCGTCGGCCTCGAAGTCGTGATTGCCAAGCACTGCCACGATCGGGACCTTCACCTGCGCGAGATCCTTTGCAAGCAGTCGCGCCTCATCCGCCAGACCGTAGTCGGTCAGATCGCCACACAACATGAGCACGTCCGCCGACTCGGCGATCTGCGCAAAAAGCGGCTGCAGACTGGTCGGCACGCTCTTGGAGTAGTGAATGTCTGCGAGTGCGGCGAGCCGAACCGTGTCTTCCGATGACGACGTGGGCATGGCGGCGTCTACGGAAGGAATCGGGCCAGCCGTGTAGCCCCGCTCTTGCAATCTTTGCGGGGGAAAACGACCCGATCAATGGCTTACCAATCGACGCTGAGTCACCCCGCGCGCGACACCAACGCCTTCTATCGGCGGACGCTGCACGTGCTCAGCGACGCGCAGGTGCCGTTCCTGGTCGGTGGGTCGCACGCGCTGCTCAACTACACGGGAATCGTTCGCGAAACGAAAGACTTCGATCTCTTTCTGCGCCGCGCCGACATCGATGCCGGACTCGCCGCGCTCGACGAGGCCGGATACGACACCGAGGTCACGTTCCGCCACTGGCTCGCGAAGGCTCGAGACGGCAACGACGTCGTGGATCTCGTTTTCAACTCCGGCAACGGTGTGTGCTCGGTCGACGATGAGTGGTTCGCGCACGCGCTCGAAGCGGACGTCCTCGGCATGCCGGTGAAGATAGCGCCAGTCGAAGAGCTGCTGTGGCAAAAGGCGTTCGTGATGGAGCGCGAGCGGTACGACGGCGCCGACGTCGCGCACATCATCCGCTCCTGTGCTGAAACGCTGGACTGGGACCGCGTCGTGCGGCGCTTCGGCGAGTACTGGCAGCTGTTGCTGTCGTACGTCGTGCTCTTCGGATTCATTTACCCGTCGGAGCGGCATCGAATTCCGGAGCGCGTCTGGAACGATCTCACGTCGCGCCTGCAGCTCGAGATCAGCGGCGCGCCGAGCAACGACCGCGTGTGTCGCGGGACGTTGACGTCGCGCGGTCAGTATCTGCTCGATATCGGCCAGTACGGATATTCCGACGCCCGACTCGCTCCGCGCGGCAATATGTCGGCGGAGGATCTCGTCTACTGGACGTGGGCGATCGATCGCGTCGTGTGAACGCGCGCTCCGTCGGTCAGTGAGTGCCGAACGGACGCGCTGGAACTGAACGCAAATACAGCCACACGGCGTGAAGCTCGTCGTCCGTCATATGTCCAACGATCTTCCACGGCATGGGTTCCTTGAGCGCGATACCGTCGGGTCGTTTGCCCGTGCGGAGGGTCGAGACGAATTGCGCTTCAGTCCACGTTCCAAGATTTCCTGATGGCGTCAGATTGGCCGCCGGCCCCCACGCCGGATCGCCCGCGGCGATCTTGCCGCCCGACAGATTCGGCCCATGACAACTTTTGCAGCCGGCGACGATCGCGAGATAGTTGCCGTATTCCGCCGTCGGGGCGGGCGCGATGCTCATTGGCTTTCTCGCGGAGTCACGCATGAACTCCGCCGGCAACATCGGCAACACACCGGCGAGCATGAGAACGCGCGGCAGCAGCATGACGTTCGACGGCGCGAGCGTGTTGTTCACCGCGGGGCGGCTCAACACGTAGGACACGACGGCGTGCAGATCGTCGTCCGTCATGTACTGAAAATCCAATGACGGCATGATGCGAAGCGCGCGTCCATCGCGACCGACGCCGTGGCGCACCGCGCGCTCGATGCTCTCCGGCGTGAGCTCCTTCCCCACACCGCCTTCACCTTTCGTCAGGTTGAGCGCGACCAGGCGTCCCATCGGCGGCGCATCAATGATCGGTCGCCCACGGAGACCGTCGCCGTGGCAATCCGAACATCCGGCGATCGCGGTGACGATATGTTCGCCGCGCGCGATCACCGCACTGTCCGTCGACGCGGAGATCTGCTCGGCGGGAATCGTGTAGGTCCGCCGAAAGCGGAACTCGCTCATCGAGTACACGGCGCCGAGCGCAACGATGGCGAGCGCCAGAATGGCGCCGACGGCGTAGCCGGTTCGCTTCAGCCAGCGAGACATTTTGCGGAATTGTTAGGGGTGTTGCGGGCGGGAGAGCCATTCTATCTCGGTAGTTGGTGGCGCGCTAGACGGGGGACGGACGACCGGCGACGGACGACCGGGGACGGACGACCGGCGACGGACGACCGGCGACCGGCGACCGGCGACGGACGACCGGCGACCCGCGACCGGCGAAGAGAATCTGCCCGTCAATTTTCTACGTAGTTTCCCGCACGCCACCGTGGTCCGCGCCCCGTTCGCCGCACGCCGCTCGCCGCTCTCGCTCCGCCGCGACAAACCTTTCTCAAACCTCGCCTGTCAGACTCGTGGGGGTCCCACCACACGGAGCTTCACAGTGATTCGTTCAATTCCCACCCGCGCGATTTTCATTCTTGCCGTGCCAGTGGCGGCGAGCGCGCAGACCGAGCACCGGACGTTGTCCGGCGATCGCGTCGCGATCTACAACCTTGCAGGCCATCTCCGCATTCAAGCGGCCGGCGGCGGTGATATCACCGTCGACGTTACGCGCGGCGGGCGCGACGCGAGCCAATTGAACATCGCAACCGGCCCGATCCGCGGCGCGCAGACGCTCAGAGTCCTCTATCCATCCGATCGAATCATCTATTCCGAACTTCGGTATCGCACGCGCACGCAGATCCGCGTCGACGAAGACGGCACCTTCGACGACAACAGCTCCAATCGCGGTTGGTTTGGCCGTGGCTCGGTGGAGATTCGCGACTCCGGTTCAGGCGCTGATGCGCATGCGGATATGGTCATCGGCGTGCCAAAGGGCCAGCGCGTCGTCGTACATTGGGGTGTCGGCGATGCGACCGTGACGAACGTCGACGGCGACATTCGCCTCAGCGTCGCGTCGGCGACGGTGAACACCGAGCACACGCGCGGCAGCCTCTCGCTCGACACGGGTTCCGGCGGCGTCACGGTGACCGACGCCGAAGGCTCCGTGAATCTCGACACGGGCTCCGGCGGCCTGACGCTCACCGGCGTTCACGGCGACGAGCTCAATCTCGATACGGGCTCCGGCTCGGTTCGCGGCGGCGACATCGATGTGAAAACGCTCAAGGCCGACGTCGGTTCCGGTGGCTTGCGACTCACCCACGTCAAAGCGCCTCGAGTGGATGCGGACGTCGGCTCCGGTGGCCTCGAGCTCGACCTCACTGCGCCGGTCACCGATCTCCACGTCGAGTCGGGATCAGGCGGCGTGACGCTTCGTCTGCCGGCCGCGCAAGGCGCGGAGCTCGACGTCGACACCGGCAGCGGCGGCGTCGAATCGGATTTCGCGATTCAGACGAACCGCGTCTCACGAAACCACGTGCGCGGCAAGATCGGCGATGGATCCGGTCGCATCCGGATCGACGCCGGTTCAGGGCACGTCCGATTGATCAAGAACTGACGCTGAGCAGGCCGGCTTCGCGCGCGAGGTCGGCCAGCTCGCCGCGTGACGCCACGCCGAGCTTCGAGAAGATGTTCGAGAGATGCGTGCTGGCCGTTCGCGCCGAGATGCCGAGCGCCGATCCGATCTCCTTGTTCGAGCGGCGCGCCGCGACGAGCCGCACGATCTCGAGCTCGCGCCCGGTAAGCCCCGAGACGCCCTGGGTCACCGAGCGCGTCGGTGGACGCGCGCCGAGCTCGCGAAGCTGCTCGCGCGTCGCATCGAGCTCACGCTCTGCGCCGAGATGCGCGAAGACTTCGTGCGCACGCCGAAGCTCACGCGTGGCTCCTTCGCGATCGCCCGTCTCGGCGAGTGCGCGTGCCAATTGTCGGCGAAGGCGCGCGGCATCCGGAACGTACGGAATCGCTTCGAGCGCTTCGATGGCGCCCTGCAAAAGCGCAACCGCGCGCTCTGTGCTGCCGTGCAGCATTTCGACGAGCGCGTCGCACGCGTCAGCCCACGCGAGACCAAGGCGCTGATCGAGCGACTTCGATTGATGTCGGAGTCGCTGCGCCAGCTCCGTCGCACGCTTCATATCGTTCGCCCACAGCGATGCCTCGGCGAGAATCGGGATGAGGCGGTGCAACGCCCAAACGACATAGCCCGAACGATCCGCGATCTTGAGTCCGTGTTCACCGACGAGAATCGCTTCGGCGTAGTGCCCCATCGCGAGGTGATACGCCGCGCGACCGATGTGCGCGGGCACGACGGCGAACACGTCGCGAATTACCTCTGCCTCTGCGCCTGCGCTGAGTGACCACGCCTCGTCGACGCATGCTTTGCCGCGGTCGATGTCGCCACGGCCGAGATAGAGAAGGCCAGCCCACACCAGCACGCGCGGCAGCAGCGTGCGTTGTCCCAGTGAGCGAGCCATGGAAATCGTGCGCTCCGCGAGCGCGACGCCATGATCCCAGTCGCCTACGCCCGCGGCGTACTCGATCTCCACTTCCGAGGTCCACAGTCGGAAAAGCGGCGACCGCAGTTCGTCGGCAACGCGATGCGCATCCGCGAGATGACGACGCACTTCGTCGGCCTTGCCCGTGAGACCTGCGAGGACGGCGAGCGCCCAGTGTCCCGACCACGCAACGGCGCGCTGGCCCGATGTCTCTGCAAGCGCGATTGCATGATGACCCTGTTCTCTCGCGCGCTCGGCTGGCCCCGTCCACAGATAGAGCAACAGTAGCGATCTGTGCACGCGCGCCAAAAGCGCGTCGTCGCCGAGCTCCGACGCGATCGTGAGCGCGCGCTCCACCTCGTGGCGCGATTCCGCCGATCGTCCGACCGCTTGCAGACAACTCGCCTTCGCGATCAACACTCGCGCTTCGAGATGCCGATCGCCCGCGCGACGGGCGGCTTCTGTCGCCGCTTCGTAGTGCGCCAGCGCTTCGTTGAACGCGCCGCTCCAGTACCGCGCGAGCCCAAGGCTTCGCTCGATCGTGGCGACGTGCGTGTGATCGTTCGCCACGCGTGCGGCATCGAGCGCGCGGTGCCAGAGCGTCACGGCCGCGACATAGTCGCCGAGGCGCTGGCGAACGCGCGCCAACTCCGTCACCAGCTCGAGCGGCGCTGCCTCGTTCTCTTGATCTGCGATCGTGAGCGCGGCGGAGAGATAGTCGGCTGCTTCACGATTGGCGTATTTTGCCGACGCGTCGCGCCCAGCCGCGCGCAGATACTCGACCGCCTTGGTCGCAAGTCGGCGCGGGTCGCCGCGTGAATAGTGAAACGCGAGCTCGCCCGCATGGTCCATCGCCCGGCTGGCGTACAAGCGCTCGAGCGATTCGGCCACCGTGCCGTGCAGCGTTCGGGTGCGCGCGAGACCGAGCGCGGAGTACAGCGTCTCTTGGAGCAGCGGATGCGAGAAGTCGTAGATGATGTCGCCGGCGTCCTCGCGCTCCGTGAGCACGCCGGCGCCACGAAGCTCGTCGACCGCCGTGATGAGTGTTTCATGATCGAGACCGCTCACGGCCTCGAGCTCGTCGTGCGTCGCACGCATGCCGAGCACGGCGGCAATGTCCGCCAACGGTCGCGCGTGCGGCGACAGATCGCTCAGTCGCGCGAGGACCGCCTCGCGAATCGTCGACGGTACCCGCAGCTCCTCGACGTCCCAGCCTACCCAACCGCCCGGCGTCGATTGCAGCTGGCCGCCGTCGACGAGGGCCTTGATCGTCTCATCGATGAAGAACGGATTGCCGCCGGTCCACCGGTGCAAACGCTCGGCAAAGTCGCGCACGCGCTCGGGCGGCGCTTCGAACCGTCGCTCGAGAATCTCGATGATCGCCGTCGAC
>Ga0070681_10000198_pt1 | contig 47037 bp, 57 predicted proteins | sample KBSC83BmetaG_FD_65650 | JGI IMG/M metagenome (GOLD analysis project Ga0070681, IMG submission 65650) | Corn rhizosphere microbial communities from Kellogg Biological Station, Michigan, USA - KBS C8-3B metaG | ecosystem: Host-associated > Plants > Roots > Rhizosphere | place: USA: Michigan...
GCCCTTCTCGGCGTCGTCGTAGAAGAGCTCGTAGAAGTCGCCCATCCGGTAGAAGACGAGGATGTCCGGATGCTCGCCCTTGATTCGCAAGTATTGCTGCATCATGGGCGTGTGCTCGGCGGGCTGGTTCACGAGCTGGATTTTAGGTCGCGGATGGCCTCCACTTGCGCAGCGCATTCCTTGAGCGCGGCGACGACGTCCGGCACGCGCGACGGCGGCATGTCTTCCAGCGCCTTGACCAGAGTGACGGCGGCAAACGAGCCTATCGGGACGCCGCAGGCGCCGATGCCCGGAACGATCTCTCCCTGGCTGATCGCATAACCGCGCGACCGCGATCGGCGCAGCGTCGCCTCGAGATCGCGCCGCCGGGCGGCGGGAAAGCGCGCCAGCTCGCGCCGGTTCTCGGCCACCAGCCGCCGCCGTTCGTCCGCCGGTAGCGCGATCAGGATCGCGATGCCGCCCACGGCCGTCATGAGGGGACGCCGGCTCCCGACCTGGATGGTGAGCGCCTTCATCGGCACCCCGGCGCGCGCCGCGCAGACGAATTCGGCTCCGCTGCGCAGGCTGACATAGGCGACGCCGCCGAGCCGCTTCACGACTCGCGCGAGCGGCGCCGCGCAGGCCGACTGGAACGCGGCGTGGGAAGGCATCGACAGGCTGAGCTCGAAGAGAAGCGGTCCCGGCACGTAGCGACGGTCCGCGGGACGCTGCTCGGCGAGCCGCTGGCGCACCAGCGCGGAAAGGATGCGATGCACGGTCGTGCGCTCGATATCGCAGTGCTGCGCAAGATCGAGCAGCCGCCAGCCGAGCGCGCCTCGCTCGGCGAGCTTGCGCAGGACGAGAACGGCGCGCTCGAGGCTCTGGGTGCCGTGCCGGCGGGACGCAGGAAAGTCCACTATGTGAACTTTACCGCGAGCCGCGCGGGCAGGGAGCAGCGGGCCATGGGCAAGAATCGCCGCATGATCCGACTCCTCGCTTCGCTCATCCTCCTCACGGCTTTTTCCGCCCACGCGCAGACCTGGCCCGACAAGCCGGTGCGGCTCATCGTGCCGTTCCCGCCGGGCGGCGGCACCGACATCCTGGCCCGCCTCCTCGGGCAGAAGCTCGGCGAAGCGTGGGGCCAGCCGATCGTGGTCGAGAACAAGGCCGGCGCCGGCGGCACGCTCGGCGCCGACGCCGCGGCGAAGTCGACGCCCGACGGTTACACCATCCTCATGGTGTCGGCGAGCTACTCGGTCAATCCGAGCCTGTATCGCCTCACGTTCGATCCGCTGAAGGACCTGGTGCCGGTCTCGCTGGTGGCGTCGGTGCCCTTCGTGCTGGTCTCGCCGCCGTCGCTGCCGGCCAACAGTGTGAAGGAGCTGATCGGCCTCGCGAGCAGCAAGCCGGGCGCGATGAACTTCGCTTCGTCGGGCAATGGCTCGGCGCCGCATCTGGTGGGTGAGCTGTTCGCCATGAAGACGAACACCAAGCTCGTCCACGTGCCGTTCAAGGGCGGCGCGCCGGCGCTGAACGAGGTGCTGGCCGGCCGGGTCGAGGTGTATTTCAGCACCATCACGCAGGCGCTCGGCTCGATCAGCGCCGGGAAGCTGAAGCCGCTCGCCGTGACGAGCCGCCAGCGCTCGGGCGCGATTCCGCAGGTGCCCACGCTGGAAGAGTCGGGCGTGCGCGATTTCGACCTCGTCGACTGGTTTGCCATCCTCGCGCCCGCGGGCACGCCGCAGCCGATCGTGACGAAGATCAGCGAGGAGATCGGCCGCCAGGTGCGCGGCGCCGAGATGAAGGCGCGCCTCGCGAAGGAAGGCTTCGACGGCATCGGCAGCACCCCGGCGCAACTCGAGGCGCGGCTGCGGCACGACATGGACGAGTACGCCCGCGTGGTCAGAGCAGCCGGCGTGAGGATCGAATGAAGGGCCCGCTCGCCGGCGTGCGGGTGCTCGATCTGTCGCGTGTGCTCGCCGGGCCGTTCTGCTCCATGATCCTCGGCGACCTGGGCGCCGAGGTGATCAAGATCGAAGAGACCACCGCCGGCGACCAGACCCGGACCATTCCGCCGTTCCAGCAGGGCGAGAGCCACTACTTCCTCGCGATCAATCGCAACAAGAAGAGCGTCGCGCTCGACGCGCGCACGCCCGAGGGGCGCGAGCTGCTCCTAAAGCTCGCCGCGAGCTGCGACGTGGTGCTGGAGAATTTCCGTCCCGGCGTGCTCGAGCGTCTGGGGCTCGGCCACGAGCGGCTGAAGGAGCTGAAGCCCGACATCGTCGTGTGCTCGATCAGCGGCTTCGGCGCCACCGGATCCATGAAGGACAAGCCTTCGTTCGACCTCGTCACGCAGGGCATGAGCGGCGTGATGAGCATCAACGGCCATCCCGACGGGCCGCCGACCAAGCTCGGCGTGCCGATGGGCGACATCGCGGGCGGCCTGTGGGCGGCGATCGGCGTGCTCGCCGCCCTGCATGAGCGGGCAAAGACGGGCAAAGGCGCCCGCATCGATCTCAGCCTGCTCGAAGGGCTGATGGGCCTGCTCGGCTACCTCGGCGGCATCCACCTCGTCACGGGCGAGAATCCCGGGCGCATGGGCAACAGCCACCACAACATCGTCCCCTACGGGCTGATGCCGACGCGCGACGGCCACATCGTGCTCGCGCTGCACGTCGGCACTTTCTGGCGCAAGTTCTGCAGCGCCATCGGTCGCGACGACATCGCCGCCGATGCGCGCTTCAAGACGGTGAAGGACCGCCATCGCAATCGCCTCGAGCTGGAGAAGCTGATCGGCGACATCATGAAGACGCGGACGAGCGCGGAATGGCAGCAAATGCTGGACGCGGCCGACGTGCCTGGGGGGCCGGTGAACAACATCGGGCAGGCGATCGCGCAGCCGATCGTGCGCGAGCGCGGCTTCCTGCGCGAGGTAGAGCATCCGACGGCCGGCACGGTGCGGATGCTGGACTCCCCGGTCCGCTTTCCCGGCGCGCAGATCGCGCCGCCGCCGCTCCTCGGCGAGCACACTCGCGAAGTGCTGGGCGGCCTTGGCGTCGATGAGGGGAGGATCGCCCGTCTGCTCGCTGCCGGCATCGTTGCAACACCCGACCATCCGGCGCGCATCGGGAAAGAAAAGGTCGCCAGCGAATGAGCTCAACCGTCGAAGAGAAACCGCAGCACGGCCGCGCCAGCGAGGCGGAGATCGCCCGCCTGCGCGCCAAGATAGGGCAGCGGGTCACGATCAGCGAGGCGCCGTACCTCACGGAGGTGACCCGCGACTGCGTGCGGCACTGGGCCCACGCCACCGGCGATCGCAACCCGTTGTACCTGGACGAAGCGCACGCCCTGAAATCGCGCCACGGCAGCCTGATCGCTCCACCGTGCCAGCTGTACGCTTTCAGTCGCATCTCCATCGGCTATCGGGGCGGCTTGCCCGGCGTGCATTCGTTCTTCGCCGGCTCGCACTGGCGCTGGCACGAGCCGATCCGCATCGGACAGCGCATCGATCCGCAGGTGACCTTCAAGGACCTGATCGAGCTGCCGAGCCGCTTTGCCGGGCGGATGTTCAAGCAGCTCTCTGACATTCGCTATGTCAACGGCGAGGGGCGCGAGCTCGCGCAGGCCGAGTCCTGGGGCATGCGCGTCGAGCGGGTCGCCGCGCGCGACAAGGGCAAGTACAAGCAGACCGAGCTCGCGAAACCGTACACGCGCGAGGATCTCGAGCGGGTCGCCGAGCTTTACGCTCGCGAGAAACCGCGCGGCGCGAGCCCGCTGTGGTTCGAGGACGTGAAACAGGACGACGCCGTGCCGGAAATCGTTCGCGGTCCGTACACGGCGACCACCGCGGTGGCCTTCGAGCAGGCGTGGGGCGGGCTCTTCATCAAGGCGCACGGCTACTGGTTCGACTACCTGCGCCGCCATCCGGCCGCCGGCATCGCCAACCCGTACAACATCCCGGAGCCGCCGGAGGCGGTGCACTGGGATACGCCGCTCGCGAAGTCGGTCGGCGTGCCGGAAGCGTACGACTACGGCCCCGAGCGCATCGCCTGGCTCGCGACGATGCTCACCAACTGGATCGGGGACGACGGATTTCTCGCGGAGCTGTATTGCGAGGTCCGGCGCTTCAATCTCGTCGGCGACCTGACGTATTGCCGGGCGAAAGTCTCCTCGACCACTGCGCGAGATGCGAAGTCCGGCGAGGTCAAGCTCTCGATCGAAGCCGTGAACCAGCGCGGCGAGACCACCGCCGAAGGCTGGGCCGTCGTCGTGCTGCCGCGCAGGAGATAGCCTGCCGCCTCGTGCGGGAGAAGCGGTGGGGCCGGGGCATCGTCATCGTCGCCGTCACCGGCTGAGGCAGCGACTTCGACCGCCAGCGCACGCGGGAAGCCGGCTTTGATCACCACTTGGTGAAGCCGGTGAACTGCGCGCTGATCGCCTAGAAGGCGATCGTGAAACTCACCTCCGGGTAGGTGCTGCTGCACGAGTGGTATACCCGCTCGGTGCAATCCACGTAGGACTCATACACCACGCCCGCGGAATCGATGTCCGGCAGGCCGTCGATGTACGCGCGGCGGTACAAGGCGCCGACGTACGGCTTGATGCGGCCGAGCTGGTAGAAAACGTATTGCGCCGACGGCGTGAGCTTGCGCATGCCCGGGTCGCCGCCGCTCCACGACTCGAAGCCGAGCCCGACGTTGAGGCCGTCGATCACGTAGTAGCTCGCGCCGAGGCCGAGCACCAGGTAGTCATCGTAGAACGCTCGCCCGGTTCCGGCGGTCGCGACCACGTGTGTTCGGCCTTGTCCGAACGCGCCGGCGACGTTTTGCGCATGTCCCTGCGCCATGCTCGTCTCCCTTGGTGGTCCCGGCATAGCCTACTCTTTATAATCCCCGGCTTTTTCAGCGGGCATGTGGTTCAAGAACCTGGTTGTCTACCGGCTCGGCGCCGGCTGGTCGCGAAAGGCGGAAACTTTCGAGGAGAAGCTCTCGGCCCAGCCGCTGCAGAAGTGCGGCGGCTTCGAGATGGAAAGCCGCGGCTGGGTCCCGCCGCGCGACGACGGCGCGTTCCTCTACCAGCAGAACCGGCACTGGCTGGTCGCGCTCGGCTTCGAGCAGAAGCTCCTGCCGAGCTCGATCATCCGCGACGCCGCCGAGGAGCAGGTCGCGGCGATGGAGTCGATGCTCGGCCACCCGATCGGGCGCCGGCAGAAGCGCGACATCAAGGAGAAGGTGACCGCCGAGCTGCTGCCGCGCGCGCTTAGCCGGCGGCGCAGGACCTTCGCGTGGATCGACACCACGAACGGCTGGCTCGCGATCGACGCCGCCGGCGAGCCGAAGGCCGAGCAGTTCATGGAGACGCTGCGCAAGACCGACGACGAGCTGTCGGCGGCACGGCTCGACACGCAGCGCTCGGCGTCCGCCTGCATGACGAAGTGGATCAACGCCGGCGAGGTCGACGGGCCGTTCACCATCGACCAGGACCTCGAGCTGCGCGCCCCGGACGCCAGCAAGGCGACGGTGCGCTACGCGCGCCACACGCTCGAAGGCAAGGACATCCGCGACCACCTCGCCGCCGGCAAGGAGCCGCTGCGCCTCGGCCTGACGTGGAACGACAAGGTCTCGTTCGTGCTGACTGGCGACCTGCAGGTGAAGCGCCTTTCGTTCCTCAACATCATCGAGCGGGAGACGGGCGAGGAGATCGACAACGAGGACGAGCGCTTCGACATCGACTTCGCGCTGATGACGGGCGAGCTGTCCAGGATGCTAAGCGATCTCGTCAAGGCGCTGGGCGGCGAAAAAAGCGCGCGCAGCCTGGAGAAGGCCGCCGCGTGATCCGCGAGCGCGTGCTGCGCGCCATCGCGCTCAACCGCACGCCGGGCTACCACTTCGCCGGCAACTTCGTCGACCTGTCGTTCGACCGGGTGGCGTGCGATGACACGCGCATCTCTTATGAGACCGGCCCGTTCGGAAGCGACATCGGCTCGCTCGCGATGGCGGCCGATTTCGCGCTCGGCACCGCCATCCGCGCCGGGCTCGATCCGGCGACGCGCACCGCCACGGTCAGCATGTCGCTCGAGCTGATGGCGCCGCTGCCCTCGGGCCGCGTGAGCGCGGCATCGCACTGCCATGGCTACCAGGGCGAGGGCTACGGCCGCATCGGCCGCGCCCGCGTGCTGCTCGAAGCCGAAGGTGCCGAGATCGGCTACGGCAGCGGCGCGTTCATGATCCTCAAGCCGCCGCCGCACGTCACGATGCACCCGGTGACGCACCGCAGGCGCGGCGATCCCGAACCACCCCGGATTTCTGAAGCTGAGCTCTTGCCGGACGAACGGCGGATCCTGCGCCACGCGGACGAGGCGCTCGAGCGCGCGGCGAGGACCCGCGAGCCGTTCATCCGCCATTTCTGGGGCTACCTGCCGGAGAAGGGACGCGGCAGCGCTTCCTGCGTGATGCCGAACGGCCCGCATATCGGCAATCGCGTCGGCAACGTGCAGGGCGGCATCATGCTCGGCCTCGCCGCGGTGACCGCCGAGGCGTCGCTGCCGGAAAGCTGGACGCTGAGCACGATGTCCGCGGCTTTCATCAGCCCCGGCGAAGGTCCGGCGCTCAAGGCGCACGCGCAGGTGGTGCACCACGGCCAGCGCCTCTCGGTGGTGCGCACCGAGGTGACGCGCAGCGACGGCCGGCGCGTGCTCGAAGTGATGAGCACGCACACAATACGGCAATGAACGCCCAACCCGTGCTGTCCCAGGTCGACGCGCGCGGCGTCGCCACCGTCACCCTCAATCGCCCGGAAGTGAACAACGCCTACGACGAGAGCCTGATCCAGGGCTTGCACGCGGCCATGGATTCGCTCGCTGGCGTGCGCGTCGTGCTGCTGCGCGGCGCGGGCAAGCACTTCCAGGCTGGCGCCGACCTGAAATGGATCGCACGCGTCGCGGCGCAGTCCATGGAGGAGAACGAGCGCGTCTCGTGGGCCACCGCCCTAGCGGTTCAGCGGCTGAATACGCTGCCGGTGCCGACGGTCGCGCTGGTGCAGGGCGGCTGCTTCGGCGGCGGCACCGGCGTCGTCGCCGCGTGCGATGTCGTCATCGCGGCGGACAACGCGATGTTCTCCATCGCCGAGACGCGGTGGGGACTGACCGCCGCCATCATCCTGCCGCAGCTCGCCGACGCGATCGGCGCAAGGCAGGTGCGGCGCTACGCGCTATCCGGCGAGCGCTTCGGCGCCGAGGAGGCGCGGCGCATCGGGCTCGTGCACGAGGTCGTGCCGCTCGCCGGGCTCGAGGCGGCGGGCGCGAGGATGGTCGACCAGCTTCTGCAGAACGCGCCGCAGGCGAATGCCGAGACGAAGGGCACCATCCTCGACTATGCGTGGGGCCGCCCTGGCGAGGATGCCATGCACAGGCTCGTGAAGGAGCACGCCGCCAAGCGCCGCAGCCGCGAGGCGGCGGAGGGGCTTGCCTCGTTTTCGGAGAAGCGCGCCGCGCGCTGGTAGCGCTACGGCTGCTCGGCGTGGTAGATCGGCAGGCGCACGGTGAAGACGCTGCCCTTGCCGTGGCCTTCGCTGCGCGCTTGTACCGTGCCGCTGTGCAGGGCAACGAGGTCGTGCACCAGCGCGAGCCCGAGCCCGACGCCGCCGCGCGCATGCTGGCGGGCGGCGTCTTCCTGAGTGAACACGTCGAAGATGCGTGGCTGGATTTCCGGACTCATGCCGATGCCCGTGTCCTCCACGCGCACGATCGCATCGCCGCCCTCGGTGGTCATGTTGAAGACGATGCGGCCGCCGCGCGGCGTGTACTTGATGGCGTTGTCGAGGAGGTTGCTGAACACCTGGTGCATGCGCTGGGCGTCGATGCAGACCGGCACCGCGCCGGCTATCGGCAGCTGGTGGAACTCCAAACCGCGCGCTTCGGCGAGCGGTCGCGCGATCTGGGCGGCCGCCTCGAACACCTCGCGCAGGTCCACGACCGAGAGCTTGAGCTCGACCTTGCCCGCGCTGATGCGCGCCGTGTCCATCAGGTCCTCGACCAGGCGCGAAAGGAGCGCGATCTGCCGGTCGATGATGCGCAGCGCCTCCGTGCTCGCCTCGTTGAGCGGTCCGGCGCGCAGCAGGTGCACGGCGTTGGCGAGCGGCGCGAGCGGATTGCGCATCTCGTGCGCGAGCGTGGCGAGGAACACGCGCGTGCGCTCGAGCGTGGTCTCGAGCGCCTGCACCCGGTTCTCGAGCGATTCGGTCTGGGTCTTCAGGTCGGTGCGGTTACGCACCAGCTTGGCGAAGCCGACGATTTCGCCCGCCGGGTCGTGCAGGGCGTACAGCACGCCGCTTCCCCAGAATCGGGCGCCGTCCTTGCGCAGGTGCCAGCGGTCGTCCTCGGAGCGCTGGGCGGTGCGGGCGAGCGCGAACTCGTGCTCATCCGCGCCGAGCTGCAGGTCGATGGGGTTGAAAAGACGCCGGGCGGACTCGCCGATCATCTCCTCGGCGGTGAAGCCGAAGACGTGCTCGGCGCCGGGGTACCAGTCGGTGATGTGGCCCTCGCGATTGGTGAAGAAAAGCGCGAATTCCTCGCATTGCGCGAGGAGGAGCCGCACGAGCTCTTCGGCGGGAGGTGCGGGCGGCCGGGACGGCATCGGCCCAGACGCAAGCGAGATTCGTGCGAGGTGATAGATTGCCGGCCGGAGGAGGATCCATGCCACGCTACTTCGTCCGGGCGGCGGACGTGCCGCCCTATCACCCCGCCAACCACACGGGTACCACCAACCGCCGGCTGATCGGCGCCGACAACGTCGGCGCGCGCAACGTCGAGCTCGTGCTCGGCGTGATCGAGAAGGGCCGCGGCGCCGACCCCCACGCGCACCCGGGCATGGAGCAGGTTTGTTACCTTCTCGAAGGCACCGCGACCGCGGAGGTGGCGGGCGAGCGCTGCGAGATGAAGCCCGGCGACGTGTGCTACTTCCCGGCGAACGAGATGCACAAGTTCACGGCGACGAGCGAGAAGCCGGTCAAGGTGCTCGTCATCTACAGCCCGCCGTACGGCGAATCGCCCGACAAAGTGAGGCGCGCATGAGAACGCTCCTGCTCTGCCTGCTGCTCGCGGCCGGCCCGGTGGCGGCACAGTATCCGAGCAAGCCCATCCGCGTCCTGGTCCCGTTCGGCGCCGGCTCGTCGACCGACATCGTGATGCGCATCCTGGCGCAGCCGCTCGGGCAATCGCTCGGCCAACCGGTAGTGGTCGAGAACAAGCCGGGCGCCGACGGCGCGATCGCCGCCGCGGAAGTGGCCAAGGCGCCGGCGGACGGCCACACCATGATGCTCGGCACGAACAGCCCGATGTCGGCCGGGCCGCACCTGCGCAAGGTGCCCTACGACGCGATCCGCGACTTCACCCCCATCACGCTGGTCGGCAACTACACGTTCTTCGTATTGGTGCATCCGAGCGTGCCGGCGCGCACGCTGCAGGAGCTGATCGCGTACGCAAAGGCGAATCCAGGCAAGCTGAACTACGCCACCGGCAACACGAGCGGCATCGTCATGACGGCCATGCTGACGTCGCAGGCGGGAATGGAGCTGGTGCACGTGCCCTATAAGAGCGAGCCTCCGGCCATCACCGATCTCCTATCGGGAAACGTGCAGGTGATGATCAGCTCGTACGCGACCGTCGCGCCATTCATGCGCGACAACAAGCTGCGGCCGCTCGTCACCACGCTGCCGAACCGCAGCCCGCTGATGCCGGAGGTGCCGAGCATCGTGGAAGTCGGCTTGCCGAAATTCTCGGTCTCGCCGTGGGCGGGGATGTTCGGCCCCGCGCGCATGCCGAAGGAAGTGACCGAGCGGCTGAACCGCGAGCTCAATGCCCTGATCAAGCGCGCCGAGGTGCGCGAGGCGCTGCTCAGGCAGGCGTTCGATCCGAAGGGCTCGACCGTCGAGGAGTTCAACGCCTACGTGAAGGACCAGTACGACATCTGGGGTCGCGCGATCCGCGACGCGGGCATCCAGCCGGAATAGCCGCCCACGGCGGCAGTCGTTGTACCCTCGGCCGGTGGGGAACCCGGTCGAGGACATCTACAGGAAGGAGTCGCGGCGGGTCTTCGCCACGCTGATCCGGCTGCTCGGCGACTTCGACCTGGCGGAGGAGGCGTTGCACGAGGCGTTTCGCGCCGCGCTGGAGCAATGGCCGAGCGAAGGCGTGCCCGACAATCCGCGCGCCTGGCTGGTCTCGGCCGGGCGCTTCAAGGCGATCGACAACATCCGCCGGCAGGCGCGCTTCGATGCGCTCGATGAAGAGCACGCCGAGACCCTCGCCGCGGAGGAATCCGGCCGCGAGGCCGACGAGATCGAGGACGACCGCCTGCGGCTCGTCTTCACCTGCTGCCATCCGGCGCTCGCCGCCGACGCGCAGGTCGCGCTCACCTTGCGCGAAGTGTGCGGCCTCACGACCGAGGAGATCGCGCGCGCCTTCCTCACGCCCGCGCCGACGCTCGCGCAACGCATCGTGCGCGCGAAGGGGAAGATCCGCGACGCCCGCATTCCCTACGAGGTGCCGGGCCCCAGGGAGCTGCCGGAACGGCTGGACGCCGTCCTGCGGGTCATCTATCTCGTCTTCAACGAAGGCTATTCAGCGTCCAGCGGCGCGGCGCTCACGCGCGCCGAGCTGTCCGCCGAGGCGATCCGCCTCGCGCGGCTGCTGATTGACCTGCTGCCGGAGCCCGAGGCGATGGGCGTGCTCGCGCTGATGCTGCTGCAGGAATCGCGGCGCGACGCCCGCGCGACGCCGGACGGCGACCTCGTGCTCCTCGAGGACCAGGATCGCTCGCGCTGGGACCGCGCGCTCATCGCCGAAGGCCTGGCGCTCGTCGAGCGGGCGCTCGCCACGCGCCGCTTCGGTCCCTATGGCATCCAGGCAGCGATCGCTGCGGTGCACGCCGAAGCGCCGAGCGCCGGGGCGACCGACTGGGCGCAGATCGTCGCGCTGTACGACGTGCTGGTGCGCATGGACCCTTCGCCGGTGGTCGAGCTCAACCGCGCGGTGGCGGTCGCGATGCGCGACGGGCCGGCCGGCGGCCTCGCCATCGTCGACGGCCTGATGAAAGAACTGGACGGATACCATCTCGCCCATGCCGCGCGCGCCGACCTTTTGCGCCGGCTGGGCCGTGGCCGCGAGGCGCGGCAGGCCTACGAGCGGGCGCTCAAGCTCGCGCGCCAGGACCCGGAGCGTCGCTTCCTGGAGCGGCGGATTGCAGAGCTGAAAAATTAGCCGGGCACGGTGTCGATCCGCGCCCGCGCCGTTCGACTATTGGCTGAAAGGAGCGATTGATCAATGAAATACCTCTGTCTGGTGTACGGCGACGAGCGCGCCATGGAGACGGTGGACGACCGCCACTGCCTCGCGTTCGACCAATCGGTCCGCGCGAGCGGCCACTGCATCGCCTCCGAAGCGCTGCAGCCGGTGGCGACCGCCACCACCGTTCGAGTCCGCAACGGCAAGGTGTCGGTCACCGACGGCCCGTTCGCGGAAACGAAGGAGGCGCTCGCCGGGTTCTACATGATCGAGGCGCGCGACCTCAACGAGGCGATCCAGATCGCCTCGCGCATCCCGCCGGCGCAAATCGGCTCGATCGAGGTGCGCCCGATCCGGCCGATCCGCGAGAGCCCGCGGCCGGTCAAAGCCCGCACGGAGGCCTAGCCGATGGCGTACGTCGACGGTTTCCTCACCCCGGTGCCCAAGGGGAAGATAGCCACCTATCGCGCGTTGTCGCGCAAGATGGGCAAGATCTGGCGCGAGCACGGCGCGCTCGAATTCCGCGAGTGCGTAGCGGACGACGTGAGCTGGGGCAAACGTACGTCGTTTCCGCGCGCGGTGAAGCAGAAGGCGAGCGAGACGGTGTGCTTCGCCTACATCGTGTACAAGTCGCGTGCCGACCGCGATCGCGTCAACGCCAGGGCGATGAAGGACAAGCGGCTGGCCGCGTGGATGAATCCCAAGAACCTGCCCTTCGACGCGCGCCGCATGATCTTCGGCGGCTTCAGGCCGCTCGTCACCCTCTGAAAGGAAATGCCATGCAAGTCCAGTCCTATCTCTTCTTCGACGGCCGCTGCGAAGAGGCGCTCGAGTTCTACAAGAAGGCGGTCGGCGCGAAGGTCGAGATGATGATGCGCAACAAGGAGAGTCCCGAGCCGCCGCCGCCGGGCATGAAGGCGCCGCCGGAAAAAATCATGCATGCCGCGTTCCGCATTGGCGACACGCAGGTGCTCGCCTCCGACGGCATGTGCGGCGGCGCCCCCAGCTTCCAGGGCTTCTCGCTGACGCTCGACACGCGCGACCCGGCCGAGGCGCAGCGCTTCTTTGCCGCCCTTGCGGAAGGCGGGCAGGTGAAGATGCCCCTTACGCCGACCTTCTTCTCCTCGAGCTTCGGCATGCTGACCGATCGCTTCGGCGTCGGCTGGATGGTGATGGCGCCGAAGGCATGACCGTAGCCGCGGAAAAGCGCTGGCTCGCGCTCTACATGCTGTGCGCGGGAGAGCTGATGATCGTGCTCGACACGACCATCGTGAACGTCGCGCTGCCCTCCATCCAGTCGAGCCTCGCGTTCTCCGACGCGGCGCTCGTCTGGGTGGTGAATGCGTACATGCTGACTTACGGCGGCTTCCTGCTGCTCGGCGGGCGCCTGGGCGATCTGTACGGGCGGCGGCGGCTGTTCCTCGCCGGCATTGCGCTCTTCACGGTCGCTTCGGTCGTCTGCGGCGCGGCCGGGTCACAGCCGGTGCTCGTGGCGGCACGCGCGGTGCAGGGCCTCGGTGGTGCGGTGGTGTCCGCCATCGCGCTTTCGCTCATCATGAATCTCTTCAGCGAGCCGGCCGAGCGCGCGAAGGCAATGGGCATCTATGGTTTCGTGTGCGCCGGCGGCGGCAGCCTCGGGGTGCTCGCCGGCGGCGCGCTGACGAGCGTGCTCAGCTGGCACTGGGTGTTCCTCGTCAACGTACCGATCGGCGTCGCGGTGTATGCGTTCTGCGCCTCGCTCCTCGAGCGGGAGAGTGGCCAGTCGCGCGAGCCGCTGGATGTCTGGGGCGCGTTCACCGTGACGGCGTCGCTGATGCTCGCGGTGTACGGCATCGTCGAGGGCAACCAGGCGGGCTGGACGTCTCTCCAGACGCTCGGGCTGCTCGGCACGGCCGTCGCGCTGATGGCGCTGTTCATCGCCATCGAGGCGCGCATCGCGCATGCGCTCATGCCGCTGCGGCTCTTTCGCATCCGCAGCGTGACTGCGGCCAACATCCTCGGCGTATTCTGGGCGGCGGCCATGTTCGCGTGGTTCTTCATCTCGGCGCTCTATATGCAGCTCGTGCTCGGCTACGACCCGATGCAGATCGGCCTTGCCTTCCTGCCGTCGAACCTGATCATGGCGGCCTTCTCCATCGGCTGGTCGGCGAAGGTCGTGATGCGTTTCGGGCTGCGCGCGCCGATCGCGGCCGGCATGCTGCTCTCCGCGCTCGGCCTCGCGCTCTTCGCGTTCTCGCCGGTGAACGGCAGCTTCTGGCTGCACGTGATGCCCGGGATGCTGCTCCTCGGCATCGGCTGCGGCATGGCGCTGAACCCGGTGATGCTCGCGGCGATGAACGACGTCGCGCCGCAGGAGTCCGGGCTCGCCTCGGGCGTGGTCAATACGGCCTTCATGATGGGCGGCGCGCTCGGCCTCGCCGTGCTCGCGAGCCTCGCCGCGGCGAGGAGCGGCGGTTTGCAGACGCCGGAAGCGCTGACGCTCGGCTATCACACCGCCTTCGCCGTGGCGGCCATCTTCGCGGTGTTGGCTGCGCTCGCAAGCGCGTGGCTGCCGCGTGCACCGGCTGAAAGTGAAAAGGAGGCGCAATGGGCAACCCCGTAGTGCATTGGGAACTGATGTCGAAGGAGCCGCAGAAGGTGGCGGCGTTCTACCAGAAGGTGTTCGACTGGAAGGTCGACCACCATCCCGAGATCAACTACCGCATCGTCGACACGCTCGCGAAAGGCGAGATGAAGGGCATCAACGGCGGCATCGTGAAGCCCGACCGCGAAGGCCCGTGGCCGGGCAACATGCTCTTCTACATCCTGGTCGACGATCTCTCGGCGTATCGCAAGAAGGTGCTCGCCGCCGGCGGCAAGATCCACGTCGAGGAGCAGAAGGTGCCCGGCATGGGCAAGTTCTCGCTCTTCACCGACCCTGAGGGCCGCATGATGGGGCTCTGGAAAGCGAAGCAACGATGAACCCGGCCCCCGGATTCAAGAAGTATCCGAAGCACAAGCTCAGCACGCAGCCCGCGACCGCGCGCGTGCAGGTGAAGTACAAGGGCGAGGTCATCGCCGACAGCCGCGACGCGCTCGAGATGCACGAGACGCACGAAGGTTCGGTGCTGGCGCCGATCGTGTACTACCTGCCGCGCAAGGACGTACGGATCGAGCGGCTTGTGCGCACGAGCCATACGACGCATTGCCCATTCAAGGGCGACGCGTCGTACTACTCGCTGCGCAATGGTCCCGAGAACGCGGTATGGAGCTACGAGCAGCCTTACGACGAGCTGTCGGCGATCCGGGAGCTGGTGGCGTTCTATCCCGACAAGTTCGAGATCACGGCCGCCTAGCGGGATTTTTTGCCGCGCCGCGCCGGTCTGACCCGGCATGGCGCGGCGTGCGCTCGTCGTCCTCCTTCTCGGCCTCGCCGCCTGCAGCGGCGGGGAGGAGAAAAAAATCGCCCAGGCCCGCTCGTGGAGCGCGACGGCCATACTCGTCACCGAGTCGTGGCTGAGCGGTGAGGTTCCTTCGGCCTATGCCAGCGATGCCCTCAAGAAGGCGGCCGGCGAGCTGGCGAAGGGCGCCTATCCGGAGGCTGCGGATCCGGTAGCGGAGCTCGAGTTGGCAGTGGCGCGTGGCGACCGCGAAGAGGCACGGCGCCTGCTCGACGGGCTCGCGCGATGAAGAAGATCCTCGGCGTGGCGCTTGGCATCGTCACGAGCATCGGCGGCTTCCTCGATGCCGGCTCCATCGCCACGTCGGCACAAGCCGGCGCCGCCTACGGCTTCGCGCTTCTCTGGGCGGTGCTGCTCGGCACGGTGTGCGTGATCTTCCTCGTCGAGATGTCCGGCCGCTTCTCGATCGTCAGCCGGCACACCATCACCGACGCGGTGCGCAAGCGCTTCGGCTTCGGCGCGGTCATCGTGCCGTTCGGCGCCACGCTCGTCGTCAACCTCCTCGTGCTCGCCTCGGAGCTCGGCGGCGCCTGCGTCGCGCTCGAGCTGCTGACGGGCATCCGGTTCCAGCTCTGGGCGCTGCCCGTGGCCGGCATCGTCTGGGCGCTGCTCTGGCTCGGCACGTTCGACGTGATCGAGGACGGCACGGCGCTCCTCGGCCTCGTCACCGTCTGCTTCGTCGTCGCCGTGTTCGTCCTGCATGCGCCGCCAGGCGCGGTGGCGTCCGGATTCCTGCCGCGCGCGCCTTCGCACGATCCGGCCCACTACCTGTTCCTCGCGGTGAGCATCGTCGGCGCCACCATCGCGCCATACCTCTTCCTCTTCTACTCATCGGGCGCCATCGAGGACAAGTGGGACATGAGTTACCTGCTGCCGAACCGCTTCATCGCGGTGGTGGGAATGTCCTTCGGCGCCACCATCGCAATGGCGGTGATCGTGGTCGCCGCCGTGACTCTCAACCCGCACGGCATCGAAGTCGAGACTTATGAGCAGGCGGCGTTGATGCTCCTCCCGGCCTTCGGTCGCTGGGGGTTCTATCTCTTTGCGGCTTCGCTCGGCATCGCCTGCATCGGCGCCGCGCTCGAGCTCAGCCTGGCGAGCGCCTATTCCGTCGCGCAGGTGTTCGGCTGGCAATGGGGCGAGGACCTGAAGCCGGCCTCGGCGGCGCGATTCAACCTCGCCTACACGGCGTTCATCGCCGCTGCCGCGCTCGTCGTGCTGGCCGGCATCAATCCGATGAAGGTCACGCTCTTCTCCATGGCGATCACCGCCGTCGTGCTGCCCCTGACCGTGCTGCCGTTCCTTTTCCTGATGAACGACCGGGCCTACATGCGCGAGCACGTGAACGGGCCGCTGTCCAACGCGGTGGTGGTCATCACCGTGGTGATCGCCGCGCTGGTCGCGCTGGTATCCATTCCCCTGGAGATCTTCGGCTCGCAATGATCCATCTGGTGCGCGTGGCGCCGCCTCGGCGAGCGCTTCGGCCGCTGGGCAGCCGCCGTGGCCCGGCGGTGGCGCGGCGAGGCCTACCGCTTCACATGGAGCGACGTGCGCGACTTCGGCATCGACATCGAGGTCGACGCGCGTGCCGAGGAGACTTCGTCGGCAAGGCCGTGCACGACGCGGACGGGCGCAAGATCGGCCACCTGCACGACGTGCGCGGCGCGCTCGGCATTTTCCGGGTCAGGTCCGCGAGCGGCAACCGGGCGATAGGGGCTACTTCTTCTTGCTCTTCTTGCCTTTGTGGCTGCGGCGGCCGCCCTTGCGGCTCGCCTTCTTGCCGGCATTGGAGATCGCTGCCGCGCGCGACTTCGACATGCCCTTGCGCTTGAGCGCCTTGTACTTGCGCTTGTTCTTGATCGATTTGCCAGCCATGCGGAACTCCTCGGTAGTTGAGACGAATCGACGATAGATCGACGCGTGTTAAACGGACTACCGCGAAGGGTGGCGCTTAGCGTAGTGCTTCAAGCAGGGCGGGGAAGATCTTCGGCGTCGCGCAGCAGATGTCGCCCGTCTCCATGAATGTCTGCTCGCCCTTCAGATCGCCGACGAGCCCGCCCGCTTCCTGGATGAGCAGCACCCCCGCCGCCATGTCCCACGGCGCGAGCCCCAGCTCCCAGAACGCATCGAGCCGCCCGCACGCCACGTAGGCGAGGTCGAGCGCCGCGGCGCCGGCGCGGCGCACACCACTGCTGGTGCGCATCATCGTCTGCAGCTGCCGCGTATAGAGGTCCAGGCGCGTCAGTTCCTTGAACGGGAAGCCGGTGCCGACAAGGGCGTCGCCGAGCTTCGCCTGGCCCGTGACGCGGATACGGCGGTCGTTGAGGAACGCGCCGCGGCCCTTCGAGGCGGTGAAGAGCTCGTTGCGGTTCGGGTCGTACACCACCGCGTGCGCCAGCGCGCCGCGATGCTGCACGCCGATCGACACGCAGTACTGCGGGAAGCCATGGATGAAGTTGGTGGTGCCGTCCAGCGGGTCGATGATCCAGACGGTGTCCGCGCTGCCCTCGCTTGCGCCGGACTCCTCGGCGAGGAAGCCGTGGTCCGGGTACGCCTTCTTCACGATCTCGATGATCGCCTGCTCGGCGGCCTGGTCGACCTGCGTGACGAAGTCGTTGGCGCGCTTCGCGCGGATGTTCAGGCCGCCGGCGAGCGAGGCGCGGTTGATGATCGAGCCGGCCTTGCGCGCCGCGCGCACGCCGATGGTCAGGATGGGATGCATGGAAGGGGGCGTATTCTAGTATTAGCGGCTCGTTGAAAACTGGGTCCCCGCCTTCGCGGGGACGACCGCCTTCGTCCATGCCACCTATCCGCATCGTTCTCTGCCGCCCCAGCCATCCCGGCAACATCGGCGCCGCCGCGCGCGCGATGAAGACGATGGGCCTTACCGACCTGCGGCTCGTGGCGCCCGAGCGCTTTCCGGCGCCGCAGGCGCAGTGGATGGCGACGCACGCCGTCGACGTGCTCGAGCAGGCGAAGCTGCATGCGACGCTGAACGAGGCGATTGCCGACTGCGTCGCGGCCTTCGCGCTGTCGGCCCGCTCCCGCGAATGGTCGCCGCAGGTGATGGACGTGCGCTCGGCGGCGGCGCGCGCGGTGGAGATGAACGACAAGGTCGCGTTCGTGTTCGGCAACGAGACCGCGGGCCTCACCAACGAGGAGATGTTCGCGTGCCAGACGCTCGTGCACATCCCGGCGAATCCCGCGGCGAGCTCGCTCAACCTGGCGCAGGCCGTGCAAGTGGTGGCCTACGAGCTGCGCATGGGCGTCGACGTCGCGATGCCGTTCGCGCGGGTCGAGAAGCGCGCCACGATCGCGGACCTGGAAGGCCTCTACGGACACCTCGAGCAGGCGGCGATCGGGAGCGGGTTCATGACGCCCCAGTCGCGCCTGCGCGAGCGCTGGCGACGCCTGTTCTCCCGGGTGCCGGCCCTCGAGCGCGAGGAGGTCAACATCGTGCGCGGCCTCCTGAAGGCGCTGATGAGCGCAAAGCATGGGAGGAATGAGCGCCCGGAATAGTTGATTGAATTAGTCGGGCACCTATAATCGAGGACCTATGTTCGACCGCCTGCATAGCGACATCGCCTGCATCCTCGAGCGCGATCCCGCCGCCCGCTCCAAGTGGGAGGTGCTGGCGTGCTATCCCGGATTGCACGCGATCTGGATTCACAAGCTCGCGCGCTGGTTCTGGCTGAACAACCTGCGCTGGCTCGGCCGCTTCACGTCTCATATCGGCCGCTTCCTCACGGGGATCGAAATCCATCCCGGGGCGAAGATCGGCTCGTGCGTCTTCATCGACCACGGCATGGGCGTCGTGATCGGCGAGACCGCCGAGGTGGGCGACGGCTGCACGATCTACCAGGGCGTGACGCTCGGCGGCACGTCGCTCACGGCAGGCACGAAGCGTCACCCGACTCTCGGTGCGGGCGTGGTCGTCGGTGCCGGCGCCAAGATCCTGGGCGCGTTCACCGTCGGCGATGGCGCGCGCATCGGCTCCAATTCGGTGGTGGTGAAGGAAGTGCCGCCCGGCGCGACGGTGATCGGCATCCCCGGCCGCCTGGTCGAGGATCCGGACGCCAGGGCGGCGGCTCGTTTCGCCGCCTACGCCGTGGTGCAGGAAGCAGACGACCCGTACGCGAAGGCCATCCAGCAGCTCGTCGCGCATTCGCAGGAGCTCGATCGGGCGCTGCGCGCCGTGCAGGCGCGGCTCGCCGAGGTGGAGCGCGACCAGGCTGCCAAGCGCGACACCCTGCGCGCGGTTAAATAGCTGTTTCCTTGACTTAAAACCCGGGAACAAAACCCGACTATTCCGGTCGGATTAGAGGTATACTTGACCACGTCAATCGGGTATTAAAGGCCGTCTATGAGACTCACTACCAAAGGCAGGTTTGCGGTAACCGCGATGGTCGACCTGGCGATGCGCCAGAACCGCGGCCCCGTGACGCTCGCGGCGATCAGCGAGCGGCAGCACATTTCGCTTTCGTACCTGGAGCAGCTCTTCGGCAAGCTGCGTCGCGCGAAGCTCGTCTCCAGCGTCCGCGGCCCGGGCGGCGGGTACAACCTCGCCCAGCCGGCGCCGGGCATCACCGTGGCCGACATCGTTACCGCGGTGGACGAGACGCTCGATGCGACGCAATGCGGCGGACGCGAGAACTGCCACGAAGAGAAGCGCTGCATGACGCACGACCTGTGGGCGACGCTCAACGAGAAGATGTACGACTATCTCTCGTCGGTGACGCTCGCGGACCTTGTCGCGCACCAGGCCGGCAAGCCGGTCGCCGTCATCAAGGACTTCCGTCCGAAAGAAGAAACCGTCGCCGCATGAGCGTGAAGCTGCCCATTTACCTGGACTACTCCGCGACCACGCCGGTCGATCCGCGCGTGGCGCAGAAGATGATCCCGTACCTCACGGAGTTCTTCGGCAACCCGGCGAGCCGCTCGCACGCGTTCGGCTGGAAGGCCGAAGAAGCGGTGGAGGAGGCGCGCGGCCACGTGGCGGCGCTGCTTAACGCCGATCCGAAGGAAATCGTCTGGACCTCGGGCGCGACGGAGGGCAACAACCTCGCGATCAAGGGCGCGGCCAACTTCTACAAGACGAAGGGCAAGCACATCATCACGCAGAAGACCGAGCACAAGGCCGTGCTCGACACCTTCCGCGAGCTGGAGCGTCAGGGCTTCGAAGCGACGTACCTCGAGGTCGAGCCCAACGGCCTGGTCGACCTGAAGAAGTTCGAGGCGGCGATTCGCCCGGACACCATCCTCGCGTCGATCATGATGGTGAACAACGAGATCGGCGTGATCCAGCCGGTGTGGGAGATCGCCGAGCTCTGCAAGAAGAAGGGCATCATCTTCCACTGCGACGCGGTGCAGGGCGGCGGTAGGGTCGAGATCGACATGACCCGGTTCAAGGCCGACCTCCTCACCATCACGGCGCACAAGATGTATGGGCCGAAAGGCATCGGCGCGCTCTACGTGCGGCGCAAGCCGCGCGTGCGCATCGAAGCGCAGATCCACGGCGGCGGCCACGAGCGCGGATTCCGTTCGGGCACCCTCGCCACGCACCAAATCGTCGGCTTCGGCGAGGCGGCTCGCCTGGCCAAGCTCGAGATGGCGACGGACAACGAGCGCACCCGCGCGCTGCGCGACAGGCTGTGGAATTCGATCAATGAGATGGAAGAGGTCTACCTCAACGGGGACCTCGAGCGCCGCATCCCGCAGAACCTCAACGTGAGCTTCAACTTCGTCGAGGGCGAGTCGCTGATCATGGCGGTGAAGGACATCGCCGTGTCCTCCGGCTCGGCGTGTACCTCGGCCTCGCTCGAGCCGTCCTACGTGCTGCGCGCGCTCGGGCGCAACGACGAGCTCGCGCACAGCTCGATCCGCATCACGCTCGGCCGTTTTACGACCGAGCAGGAGGTCGACTATGCTGCCGACCTCATCAAGCGCAAGGTCGCCAAGTTAAGGGAGCTGTCGCCGCTCTGGGAGATGTACAAGGACGGCGTCGACTTGAATTCCGTGCAGTGGGCTGCACATTAAGGAACGGTTATGGCATACAGCGATAAGGTCATCGATCACTACGAAAACCCGCGCAACGTCGGTTCCTTCGAGAAGGGCGACGACACGGTCGGCACCGGCATGGTCGGCGCGCCGGCGTGCGGCGACGTGATGAAGCTGCAGATCAAGGTCGGTGCGGACGGGCGCATCGAGGACGCGCGCTTCAAGACCTACGGCTGCGGCTCGGCGATCGCCTCCAGCTCGCTCGTCACGGAATGGGTGAAGGGCAAGACGCTCGACGAGGCCACCACGATCAAGAACACGCATATCGCGCAGGAGCTCTCGCTGCCGCCGGTGAAGATTCATTGCTCGATCCTCGCCGAGGACGCCATCAAGGCGGCGGTGGAGGACTACAAGAAGAAGCACGGCCAGCAGGAGGAAAAGAAAGTCGCATGATCACGCTGACGGAAAGCGCGGCGAAGCACGTCCAGTCCTACATCGCCAAGCGCGGCAAGGGCGTCGGCCTGCGGGTCGGCGTGCGCACCTCCGGCTGTTCGGGCATGGCCTACAAGCTCGAGTTCGCCGACAACCTGAACCCCGAGGACCTCTCGTTCGAGAGCCACGGCGTGAAGGTGATCGTCGACCCGAAGAGCCTGCCGTACCTGCACGGCACCGAGCTCGACTACACGCGCGAAGGCTTGAACGAAGGCTTCAAGTTCCGCAACCCCAATGTCAAGGACGAGTGCGGCTGCGGGGAAAGCTTTAACGTCTAACGGTAACCCCTTCGAGCTCTTCGGGCTGCGGCCGGCGTTCACGCTGGACAGCGAAGCGCTCGAAAGGGCTTACCGTGAGATCCAATCCCAGGTGCACCCCGACCGCTTCGCCCATGCCGGCGACGCCGAGCGTCGCGCGTCCCTGCAGTGGACGACGCGCGTCAACGAGGCCTACCGGACGCTGAAGAGCCCGGTGCAGCGCGCGAGCCATCTCCTGTCGCTGCACGGCGTGGACGTCGCGTTCGAGACCAATACCGCCATGCCGGCGCAGTTCCTCATGCACCAGATGGAGCTGCGCGAGGCGCTCGAGGACGCGGTCGAGACGAAGGACCTGCCGGCGCTGGAGTCGCTCCAGGGCAAGCTCGACGACGACGCGCGCTCGCTGGAAGCGCAAATCGCGAGCGCCATCGACCACAAGAAGGACTATGCCGCCGCGGCCGGCCTCGTGCGAGAGCTGCAATTCCTGCACAAGCTCGGCGCGGAGATCGACTCTGCCTACGAGACGATCGGCTGATGGCGCTCCTGCAGATCTCCGAGCCCGGCCAGTCGCCGGCGCCGCACGAGCATCGCCTGGCGGTCGGCATCGACCTCGGCACGACGAATTCGCTCGTCGCGACGGTGCGCAGCGGCGTCGCCACGGTGCTGCCGGATGCGCAGGGCAGGCCGCTCCTGCCGTCGATCGTGCGTTACGGCAAGGACCAGGTCGAGGTCGGCTATCCCGCCCAGGCGCGCCAGTCCGAGGATCCGAAGAACACCATCGTCTCGGTGAAGCGGTTCATGGGACGCGGCGTGAAGGACGTCGACCACCTGCAGAACGCGCCCTACGACTTCGTCGATGCGCCGGGCATGCTGCAGCTCCGCACGGTGGCCGGCGTGAAGAGCCCGGTGGAAGTCTCCGCCGAAATCCTGCGGGTGCTTCGCGAACGCGCCGAAATGTCCATGGGAGGCGCGCTCGCGGGCGCGGTCATCACGGTGCCGGCCTACTTCGACGACGCCCAGCGCCAGGCGACGAAGGACGCGGGCAAGCTCGCCGGGCTCAATGTGCTGCGCCTGCTGAACGAGCCGACCGCGGCCGCCATCGCCTACGGGCTCGACAACGCGTCCGAGGGCGTGTTCGCGGTGTATGACCTCGGCGGCGGCACGTTTGACCTCTCCATCCTGAAGCTCTCCAAAGGGGTTTTCGAAGTGGTGGCCACCAGCGGCGACTCCATGCTCGGCGGCGACGACTTCGACCAGCGGGTGTTCTGCTGGATCGTCGAGGCGGCGAAGCTCGCCCCGCTCGCGCCGCGCGACATGCGCCTGCTGCTCGTCAAGGCGCGCGAGGCGAAGGAATACCTGACGGTGCACCAGGAAGCGAACATCACCGCCAGGCTTTCCACCGGCGAGGTGGTCGACGTCATGCTCGACACCGAGACTTTCTGCCGCATCACGCAGACGCTCGTGCAGAAGACGCTCGTGCCCGTTCGCAAGGCGCTGCGCGACGCCGGTCTTTCGGCCCCAGACGTTCAGGGAGTGGTGATGGTCGGCGGCGCAACGCGCATGCCGCTGATCCAGCGCGCGGTTGCCGAATTCTTCAAGCGCGACCCGCTCAACAACCTCGACCCGGACAAGGTGGTGGCGCTCGGCGCCGCCATGCAGGCGAACGTGCTGGCCGGCAACAAGCCGCAGGGAGAGGACTGGCTGCTGCTCGACGTGATTCCGCTTTCGCTCGGCGTCGAGACGATGGGCGGGCTCGTCGAAAAGATCATTCCCCGCAACACCACCATCCCGGCCGGCCGCGCGCAGGAATTCACCACCTACAAGGACGGCCAGACCGGCATGACGTTCCACGTCGTGCAGGGCGAGCGCGAGCTCGTCTCCGACTGCCGCTCGCTCGCGCGCTTCGAGCTGAAGGGCATCCCGCCGATGGCGGCGGGCGCGGCGCGGGTGCGCGTCACCTACCAGGTGGACGCGGACGGGCTTCTCTCCGTTACGGCACGCGAGAGCACGACGGGCGCGGAGGCTTCGGTCGCGGTGAAGCCGTCCTACGGCCTCGGCGATGCGGACATCGAGCGCATGCTGCGCGACTCGTTCGAGCACGCGAACGAAGACGTGCATGCGCGCGCGCTCACCGAGGCGCGCGTCGAAGCCCAGCGCCTCGCGGAGGCGACGCAATCGGCGCTCGAAGCCGATGCGCAGCTGCTCAGTACGGACGAGCGGGCGACGATCGACCAGGCGCTGACCGCGTTGCGCGCGGCGGTGCAGAAGAACGACCATCGCGCCATCAAGCACGCATCCGACGCGCTGAACCGCGCCACCGAGGAATTCGCCGCGCGGCGCATGGACCAGGGCGTCCGGCGCGCGCTCGCCGGCAAGAAGATCGGCAGCCTGTAATGCCCAAGCTCAAGGTGCTGCCGGGGCACGCCATCTGCCCGCAGGGCGCGGAGATCGAGGCGCAGACCGGCAAGTCGATCTGCGACACGCTGCTCGAGCATCACATCGACATCGAGCACGCGTGCGAGAAGCAGGCGGCGTGCACCACGTGTCACGTGCTGGTGCGCGAGGGCTTCGACTCGCTCGAGCCCGCCGAGGAGAAGGAAGAGGACATGCTCGACAAGGCGTGGGGGCTCGAGGCGACCTCGCGCCTTTCCTGCCAGGCGAAGATCGCCGACGAGGACCTCGTCATCGAGATCCCCAGGTACACCATCAACTACGAGCGCGAGGGCGGGGGTAAGAAATAATGAAGTGGACCGATACGCAGGACATCGCCGTTGCCCTCACCGAGGCGCATCCGGACGTCGATCCGAGCGAGGTGCGCTTCACCGACCTCTACCAGTGGGTGATGGCACTGCCGGGATTCAGCGACGATCCGAAGCGCTGCGGCGAGAAGATTCTCGAGGCGATCCAGATGGCGTGGATCGACGAAGCGGACTGATCAGCGCGAGCAGCTGAGCGCCGTTTCCTGCCAGGCGCCGTTGCTGCACCGGTAATACGTTCCACCGCGGCACGCCATGCCGCCGCTCGCCCTGGCGCCATCGGCCGAGGGGCACGCCGCGGCGGCGGGAGCGGTGCCGCCGGCAGCCGCCGACGCGCTGCCCGATCCGGGCCGGCCGAAGCCGCCGGCGCAGCCGCAGAGAACCACAGCCATCAGTGCAGGAATGAGCTTCATGCCCGGGGGGGTGCAACCGCCGCGCCCGGCACATCCCTTGCAGCCCGAAGCGGGAGTTACCCGAAAGGAGCCGGCATGGAACGCAAGCACACGGACAAGAATCAGGTCGAGGGCGAAGGCAGCTACACGGGCAGCAAGGATTACAACGAACGCACGAAGAAATTCATCGACTCGGGCAAGGTCGACGAGGCGGCGCGCAACGCCGAGCCGCGCAACGAGGAGGAAAAGCAGTCGATGCAGAAGGCCGAGCGCATCGGCAAGCAGCACGCGAAGGAGGAGGATCCCGCGCTCAAGGATCCGCGCAAGGTGCCGCACGACGGGCACCAGCACGGGCAGCGGAACAAGTAGCGGCTTCTATTTCTTGCGCAGGTCGCCCCACAGGTTGTCGAGCCGGTTGTACCGGCCGCAACCTGTGACGTAGAACTTGTACTGCAGGGGATTCTTCTTGTAGTAGTCCTGGTGGTAATCCTCCGCCGGATAGAAATCGCTCGCCGGGGTGATCTCGGTCAGGATCGGCTGGCGGAAGGGCTTCTCCTTCTCCCACTTCGCCTTCGACGCTTCGGCGAGGCGCTTCTGCTCGGGCGAGGTGTAGAAGATGGCCGGCCGGTACTGGGAGCCCGAGTCGCAGAACTGGCGGTCGTTGACCGTCGGATCGTGGTTCAGCCAGAAGACGTCGAGCAGCTTCTCGTAGCTCACTTTTTTCGGATCGAAGGTGACGAGCACCGCTTCCGCGTGCCCGGTGCGGCCGCTCGAGACCTGCTCGTAGCTCGGGTTTTTCAGCTTGCCGCCGGTGTAGCCGGAAACGGCGCTGATCACGCCGGGCACCTTCTCGAACGCCTCCTCGGTGCACCAGAAGCAGCCGGCGGCGAAGATGGCCTTCTCTTGCTGCTGGGCATGGGCGGCTCCCGCGATGAGCGCCATGGAAAACACGATCCATTTCATCGTTTCAGCTCCCTCAGGACGGCGTCGATGACCGGTTGGTCGCGCAAGCATAGCCGCACCTTACCCAGCCGGGCGGCGCGCGCCGCCTTCACGTAGGCGCGGGCGCAGACCGGCGGCGGCACGGCGAAGATGCCGGCCGAGACGGGCCAGCTCGAGCTTGCGCTGTTCGCCGCCCTCGCCCTGGCGCGGACCGACGGCGTGGATCACGCCCTTGAACGGCAGCTTGCCGGCGCCGGTGACTACGGCGGTGCCGGAGGGGAAGGGTCCCTTCACCGTGAGCAGGCGATCGGATTGCGCCTGCAGAGCCGGCCCGGCGGCGCGCGAGATGATGCCGGCTACGCCGCCGCCGTGGGCGAGGTGCCCATTCGCGGCATTGACGATCGCGTCCACCGGCTCTTCCAGGAGGTTGCCCCGAACCACCTGGAAGAGATGTCCCGGCGCTACTTCTTCTTCCGCGAGGACTTGCGCCGCCGTTTGGCAACCTTTCCGCCCGCGCGGCGGGCTTCGGAGAGCCCGATGGCGATCGCCTGCTTGCGGCTCTTCACGCGCTGGCCGGAGCGGCCGCTCTTCAGCGTGCCGCGCTTGCGCTTGTGCAGCGCGCGCTTCACTTTCGACCGGGCCTTCTGACCGTATCTAGCCATACGTTTACTCCACTTTGGCCTTCGCCCTCAGATCGCGCACCAGCTCGTCCACCTTCTGCTGCGTGAGCTGCTGCTGGATGCGCGGCTTCACCTCGGCGAGCGACGGGAAGCGCGTCTGGCGCACGTCGTCGAGCTGGATGACGTGGTAGCCGAAGCGCGTCTGCACCGGCTGCTCGGTGTACTTGCCCTTGTCGAGCTTCACCATCGCGTCGGCGAACTGCTTGTCGTACGCCGCCGGCACGCTCCAGTCGAGGTCGCCGCCGCGCTGCGCGCTGCCCGGGTCCTTCGAGAGCTTCGTCGCCAGCTCGTCGAACTTGGCGCCTTTCTTCAGTTGCGCGATGACGTCCTTCGCCTGGTCCTCGGTGTCGACCAGGATGTGGCGCGCGCGGTACTCCTTGTCGCCGTTCTGCGCGCGGGCGCGGTCGTATTCCTTCTGCACCTCGGCATCGCTGACCGGATGCTTCTTCACCCAGTCGCGCAGGTAGGCGCCGACCAGGATCTCCTGCCGCGCCACCTCGAGCTGCGTCTGCACCTCGGGGCTCTTCGTCAGGCCGGCCTTCTGCGCTTCCTGCACCACGATCTCGCGGTTGATGAGCTCGTCCTTGATCATCGAGCGCGTCTGCTCGTTGTCCGGCGCGCCCCGGCCGCGCTGCTGCTGCACGAGGAAGTCCATGCGCGAGGCGGGCACCGGCACGCCGTTCACCGTGGCGATGGCGCTGGCCTTCGCCGCCGGCTTGGCGGACTTCTTCGCCGCCGGTTTCTCGGCGTCCTGCGCCGACGCTGCAAGCGGCAGTGCCATCAGCGCGGCGGCCAGAACCAGGTGTCTCATCGTTGTCCTTTCGTCTCTTCGGGGGCGCGCGCCGTGATGGCGAGCGCGTGGATGGGATTCTGCATGAGGTTGCCGATCGCCTCGTACACCATGCGGTGGCGCGCAACGACCGTCTGTCCGGCGAAGCGCGGCGACACGATGGTGAGGCGCCAGTGGGTGTTGCCGCCGGCCTGGTAGCCGGCGTGGCCGCGGTGGCGCTCGCTCTCGTCCTCGAGCTCGAGCTGCAGGGGGTCGAGCGCGGCGAGCCGGCTGCGGATCTCGCTCGCGATGCTCATTTCCCGTCCTCCATGTACCGGGCGAGGATCAGCGACTGCGCGACGACGAACAGGAACATGAGGCCCATGCCGCCGAAGAGCTTGAACGTCGCCCACACCTTCTCGGAATAGTTGAACGCCACGTAGAGGTTGACGAGACCCATGAAGGCGAAGAAGCCGACCCAGGCCCAGTTGAGCTTCTTCCAGGTGGAATCGGGCAGCCGCATCTGCTCCGAGAGAAGCGCGCGGATCAGGTTCCGGCCGAAGAAGGCGGAGCCGGCCAGCACGACGCCGAACAGCCAGTACAGCACGGTCGGCTTCCACAGGATGAAGGTCTTGTCGCGCAGGTAGAGCGTCAGGCCGCCGAAGACGAGGATGATGCCGAGGCTCGCCCAGACCATCGGCTCGACTTTCCTGCGCCGCGCGAGCAGCCAGCCCACCTGCACGATGCTGGCGGCGATCGCCACCCCGGTGGCGACGAAGATGTCCCAGATCTGGATGGCAACGAAGAAAAGCGCGACCGGGAAAAGGTCGAAGAGGAACTTCATTCGAGGCTGGCGATTCTACCAGCCTCGCTTCTACTTCCAGCCGCCGACGGCCTTGCGGGCCGCGTCGTTGGCCGGCCGCACGACGAGCCCGCTCGCCGAGACGCTGACATCGTATTCAGCCGACTCCGCCATCGGCACATAAGCCGCGCTGCCGTAAAGGGCATCGGCGAGCGGCAGGTAGCGATGATGGCGGCGCACCAGTGTCCAGAGATCGAGGCCGGTCTCCGGCGCGAGCGCGTAGACCGTGCGCGGCGCCGTACGCTCGGCCGCCACATCCGAATAGCGGCCCGACAGCCGCTCGAGGCGGTACGCGGTGTCGAAGCCGATCAGCGTGGCGACCCCGCGCCACTTGAGGACGCGCGCGTCGATCTGCCATTCGTCGCCGACGAGCTCGTAGTGGCGCGCGGGCGCGCCGGGCGTCTGGATGCTCGCCACGAAGCGCCGCTCGCCGAGCTGGCGCAGCGCGACGTGCGCCGCCGGCTGCTCGTGCGTCAGGCGGGCGTAAGTCGCGAGATTGAGGACGACGAACGCGGCCGCCACGGCGGCGAAGAGCACCAGCGCGCCGGCGCCGAGGAACATCGTCCCTCCGATCAGCCTGAAGCGGCGCAGGCGCGCGAGCGCCGCGATCTCCAGCGGCACGGCGACGGCGAGCCCGGCGAGCGCGATCGCGAGTGCGATTACCATTGGATCCATCGAGGAGGAGGATACCGTGCCCCTGGTCAAGGCCATCGAGTACAAAGACGCATCGCCGCGCGTGAAGGCGGTCTACGACGACATCATGAAGACGCGCGGCGTCGACTGGATCAACAACTTCTGGAAGGTGCTGGCGAACGACCCGGCGAGCCTCGAGCGCATGTGGCGCAACGTCAAGGAAGTCATGGCGCCCGGCGCCCTCGATCCGCTGGTGAAGGAAATGGTCTACGTGGCGGTCAGCGCCACCAACGGCTGCGAGTACTGCACCTACTCCCACACCGCGGCGGCGCGCAAGCGCGGCATGTCCGACGCGATGTTGATGGAGCTGATGGCGGTGGTCGGCCTCGCCAACGAGACCAACCGGCTGGCGAATGGTTTGAAGCCCGAGGTGGACCCGCAGTTCCGGTGAGCACCCTCGCCGTCCTCGTCGCGCTCGTGCAGTTCCTTTTCGGCACGACCTGGACGCTGTACGTCATCTACCTCCCGCAGCTCGCGCAGAACGCCGGCATCGGCCGCGAATGGGTGGCGTGGATCCTGGTCGCCGACCAGCTCGTCTTCGCTCTCATGGACGTCGCCACCGGCTTCTGGATCGACCGGGTGCGCGCCGCGCTGGGCCGTTTCGGCCTCTGGCTGCTCGGCGGGACACTGGTCACCTCGGTAGCATTCCTCGCGCTGCCCTTCGCCGGCGCCAGCGCCAGCGTCCTGCTCATCGCCATCCTGATCTGGGCCGTCACGTCCTCCGCCCTGCGCTCGCCACCGTGGGCGCTCCTGTCGCGCTATGCGGCGACGCCGAGCGTGCCGTGGCTGTCCGCGGTCGTCCTCTTCGGCACCTGCGCCGCCTCGGCGCTCGCGCCCTATCTCGGCATCGCGTTGCGCGGGGTGGATGCGCGCCTGCCGTTCATTACCTCGACGCTCACCCTTGCGGCGGCGGTCATCGCGCTCGTGCTGGCCGGGCGCCGCCGGTCATCACCTGCGCCCGAAGCGAAGATGCCGCCGCCGTTGCGCAGCGGCTTCTACTTCGCCGGCATGCTGATCCTGGCGCTCGGGTTCCAGGTGCATTTCGCGCTGACGTCTGCCGGGCGCTACCTGCACTTCGCGCCGCGCGAGCAGCTCTCTTATCTGCTGCCGGTGTTCTGGATCGGCTTCGCCGCCGCCATGGCGTTCAGCGGGCGGCTGGTGAAGCGATGGGGTATGGCGGACGCGATGGTGATCGCCGCCGCGCTCGGCGCGCTGGCCATGCTGGGCGCCGTCTTCGCTCCCGCTTTGAGCGCGTTGATTGCGGCAGAACTGGTGGCCGGCGCCTCGTGGGGCCTCGCCAGCGTGGCGGCTTATTCCGCGGCGGTCGCGTTCGGCCGAACGGGACGGGAAGGGCGCTTCCTTGGCTCCCTCTTCGCGGTGCTGGCGCTTGCCGTCGCGGCCCGCATCGCGCTCGCGGGCAGCGGCGCGGCGCAGACGTACGCGTTCAGCGTCCTGCAGCCCTGGCTGGCGGAGACGCTGTGGCTTTGTGCGGGGCTGGTGTTACTAGCTGGGTCAGTGAAACACCCGCCAGGCCGAGCGCCAAACCGCTAACGTGCAGGGCGCGCATGGAAGCGAAAATGACGCCCGGCCTCGGCATCCTCATGTTGATCGGCGTGGCGAGCTGCTTCGCGTCGAACCACCTTTGCGCGCGCATCGCCTTCGACCATGGCACGAGCGTGGCCACGGCGGTGAGCGTGCGCGCCACGTTCACGTCGCTCCTGCTCCTCGCCGTGATGCGCCTCCAGCGCATCCCCATGGCGATCCCGCGCGCGCTGCGCGGCAAGACGCTGCTCGCCGGCCTCCTCATCCTCACGCAGAGCTATTGCCTTTATTCGGCGGTGGCGCTCATTCCGCCGGCGCTGGCGCTGCTCGTGTTCCAGACCTCGCCGATGCTCTACGTGCTGCTCACGTGGGGGCTCGGCAAGGAGCAGCCGCGCTGGATGGCGCTCGCGCCGATGCTGCTCGCGCTCGTCGGCCTCGGCCTCGCGCTCAACGTGCAGCCCGGCAGCTCGGGGGCGGCGAACATCCCGGCCGGCGTCGCCTGGGCCTTCGCGAGCGGCTGCAGCATGACGGTCGTCTATTACCTGAACGCGAACGCGCTCAAGTCGCTCGACGGGCGCCTGCGCACGTTCGCCATGACGGCGGTGACGGCGGTCGCGGTCATCGTGATCTCCACGGCGGCGGGCCTGCACTCGCTGCCGAAGGACGGCTATGGCTGGCTGGGGCTGGCGGGGCTCGCGGTGCTCTACTGCGTGGCGATGATGGGGCTCTTCTACGTGCTGCCGCGGGTCTCGTCCACGACCACCGGCGCGCTCAACTTCGAGCCGATCGCGCTGCTCGTGCTCGGCTGGGTGGTCCTCGGCCTCACGGTCACCGCCCTGCAGGTCGTCGGCGCCTTCCTGGTGGTCGGCGCGATCGCGTGGCTCGGCCTCATGAAGCGGTGATCACGTCCTCGCCGCCGGCGTAGAGCCTCTCCACGAGCGCCGCGCGGCGCTCGAGCACGGCGCGCTGGTTCATGTAGCCCTTGTCGGTGATCTCGTTGGCGTCGATGGAGGGCGGCTCGGTCATCACCATCAGCCGGCGCGGGCATAGCGAGCTCGCGCCTTCGCTGCCCAAATTCACCAGGCATTTCTGCAGCCGCTCGCGCACGTCCGCGCGATCCTTCGCCGCAGGGCTGAGAAAAACCAGCGCGCCGATCTCGTTGCGGTCATGGCCGGTGATGACCGCGTCCTGGATGAGCGGATCGGCCGCCGCGATGAGCTTCACGCGCAGGGCACCTGCGTTCACCCAGGTGCCGGTGGAAAGCTTGAAGTCCTCGGCGACGCGCCCGTCGAACACGATGCCCTTCGCCGGGTCGTCGGCATCGGCGAAGCGCACGGCGTCGCCTATGCGGTAGAACCCTTCCTCGTCGAATGCCGCCCGCGTGAGATCCTCGCGCTTGTAGTAGCCGGGCATCACGTTCGGCCCGCGCACGCGCACCTCGAGCTTGCCCGCGTTCGGCACGAGCTTCAGCTCGCACTCCGCGACCGGCAGGCCGATCACCCCGGGCCGGTCCATGTGGAAGTGCACCGAGGTGGCGAGCGGCGAGGTCTCGGTCGACCCCCACGCGGACAGCATGGTCAGGCGCTCGCCGCCCAGCTTCTTGAGGCGATCCCACCAGTTCTGCGGCAGCGCCGCCGCCGCGTAGAACAGCATGTCGAGATCGCGGAAGAAGCTCTGCCGCAGCTTGTCGTCCTTCTCGAGGTACGGCAGGAGCAGGTCGTAGCCGCGCGGCACGTTGAAGTACATCGTCGGCGAGATCTCGGCGAGGTTCTTCACCGTCGTCTCGACCAGTCCCGGCACGGGCTTGCCGCCGTCCACGTAGAGCGTGCCGCCATTGCGCAGCACGAGGTTGAAGTTGTGGTTGCCGCCGAAGGTGTGGTTCCAAGGCAGCCAGTCGACCACCACGGGCGGCCGGTCCTCGACGAAGGGCCACGCCTGCGCGAGCTGCTGCTGGTTCGCGCACAGCATGGCGTGCGTGTTGATCACGCCCTTCGGCATGCCGGTCGATCCGGAGGTGAAGAGGATCTTCGCCACCGTGCCGGGACGCACCTTGGCGTGCTCGCGCTCCTGCGTCGAGCCGGGCGTGGTCTCCAGCAGCTCGTCGACCGAGGTCGATTTCGCGCCCACGACGGCGAGCGCCGCCTCGAACTTCTTCGGCTCGGCGGCGAACACGAGGCCCGGCTGCAGCAGCTCGAAGATGTACTTCAGCTTGCCGAAGTCCTTCGACATGAGCGAATAGGCCGGCGACACCGGCGCCACCGGCACGCCGACGTGCATCGCGCCGAGCGAAAGGAGCGCGTGGTCGATGCCGTTGTCGGAGAGGATCGCGACCGGCCGCCCGGGCCCGAGGTTGCGATCGAGCAGCGCCTGGCCGATGCGCCGCGCGGCGCCGTACGTCTCGCGATAGGTGAGCTTGCGCCAGTCGTCGCCCTTGCGCTCGGCGAGGAAGATGCGCTCGGGCGTCTTGTCCGACCACTGCGCGAGCCACTCGGTGACGCAGCGCGCGGTCGAGGCAAGCTTCTGGGGCGAACGCAGGTAGAGGTTGGCGTGGCGACGGTCGACGTGGATGGCGGCGGGAGCGAGTCGCAGCGGGGCTCTGTTCACAGGCCGAGCATACTGCGGTTCGCCGCCGCTCTTCCTCGGGGAGGAGCGGCCGGTTAAATTCGCCGTCTTTCCTCTCGTTTCCGGAGATCCAGGCATGGACAGCAAGGTGCTCGACACCATGGCGAAGCCGCGCGGCAAGTACCCCCACGTGAAGCGCGCCGGCGACTTCCTCTTCGTCTCCGGCATCAGCTCGCGCCGGCCCGACAACACCTTCGAGGGCGCGAGCGCCGACGCGATGGGCGTGACGACGCTGGACATCCGCGCCCAGACGCGCGCGGTGATCGAGAACATCGCGCAGATCCTGCAGAGCGCCGGCGCCGGGCTCGAAGACCTGGTTCAGGTGACCTGCTATCTCGTCAACATGAACGACTTCAAGGGCTACAACGAAGCGTACGGCGAGTTTTTCTCGCACGGCGGTCCCACCCGCACCACTGTCGCGGTGCATCAACTGCCGCACCCTCACATCCTGATCGAAATAAACGCGGTCGCTTTCAAGCCGCAGTGATAAGTTCCCTGCCAGCGCGCAGCGAAAAGGAATCCCCATGATCATCGAGAAGGTCGAAGACGTTACCCCGGCGGTGCTGGAGGAGATGAAGCGCACGCCCAATCCGCGGACGAAGGAAATCCTCGCCGCGCTGATCCGCCACCTGCACGGCTTCATCCGCGAGGTGCGCATGACCGAGGCCGAGTTCCACGAGGCGGTGCGCTACGTGAACGCCATCGGCCAGGCCACCACGCCGAGCCACAACGAGGCCATGCTGCTCGCCGGCGCGCTCGGCGTCTCGAACCTCGTCTGCCTCATGAACAACGGCGAGCGCGGCACGCGCCAGACGCACGCCAATACCCTCGGACCCTTCTGGCGGGGCAATGCGCCGTTCACGCCGAATGGCGGCTCGATCGTGCGTTCGCCAACGCCCGGCCCGCGGCTGCATTTCAAGGGGCGCGTGCAGGATCAAAAGGGCAATCCGGTCGAGGGCGCCGAGATCGACATCTGGCAGTCTTCGACGAAAGGCCTCTACGAGAACCAGGACCCCGCCCAGGCCGACATGAACCTGCGCGGCATCTTCCGGACGGATGCGGACGGCACGTTCAGCTTCGAAAGCGTGAAGCCGGCCGGCTATCCCGTGCCGACGGATGGACCCACGGGCGCGCTGCTGCGCGCGCAGGGACGCCACAACTACCGCCCGGCGCACGTGCACTTCCTCATCTACAAGCCCGGCTTCAAGACCATCACCTCGCAGGTCTACGATCCGGAGGATCCGAACCTCGAGACCGACAGCCAGTTCGGCGTCACGAAGGCGCTGATCGGCAACTACGTCAAGCAGCCGGACGGCTCGTATACGCTCGAGTTCACGTTCAAGCTGGAGGGCGGCGAGGCGAGGAGACCCAAGCCGCCCATCAGCGGCAAGGCGGCAATAGCATAGGAGGAGGCGCATGAAGGCACTGGTGTATGGCGCGCTGTGCGCGGGTCTGGTCGGAACCGCGCACGCGCAGCGGGTCTCGGACGACGTGGTGAAGATCGGCGTGCTCACCGACATGAGCTCGCTCTACATGGACAACGCCGGCCCGGGGTCCGTCGCCGCGGCGCAGATGGCGATCGACGACTTCGGCGGCCGCGTCCTCGGCAAGAAGATCGAGCTGGTGACCGGGGACAACCTGAACAAGGCGGATGTCGGCGCCAGCATCGCGCGCGAGTGGATCGACCGCGAAGGGGTCGATGCGATCGTGGACGTGCCCAATTCCGCCGTGGCATTCGCCGTCAACGAGCTGACCCGCGCCAGGAACCGGGTGTTCCTCGCCACCGGCACCGCCTCGTCGCGGCTCACCGGGGACGCGTGCTCGCCCACCACGGTGCACTGGACCTACGACACCTACGCCCTCGCCAAGGGCACGGGACAGGCGGTGGTGCAGAACGGCGGCGACAGCTGGTTCTTCATCGCGGCGGACTTCGCCGTCGGCGCCGCCCTCATGGCGGACACGGAGCGCGTCATCAAGGCGAACGGCGGCCGCGTGCTCGGCGCCGTGCGCCATCCGATCAACTCGTCCGATTTCTCCTCCTACATCCTGCAGGCGCAGGCGTCGAAGGCGAAGATCATCGGCCTCGCCACGGCGGGCGGCGACATGATCAACATCGTCAAGCAGAGCGCCGAATACAAGGTCGGGCAGGGCGGGCAGCACCTGGCGGGGCTGCTCGTCTTCATCGCCGACGTCCACAGCCTCGGCCTCCAGGCCGCGCAGGGGTTGATGCTCACCTCCGCGTTCTACTGGGACCTGAACGACGAGACGCGCGCGTGGAGCAAGCGCTTCGCGACGCGATATCCCAAGGTGCCGACGATGATCCATGCCGGCACCTATGGCGCGGTGACGCACTACCTGAAGGCCATCGCCGCGGCCGGCACCGATGAGGCGAAGGCCGTCACGGCGAAGATGAAGGAGACGCCCGTCAACGACTTCATGACGAAGAAGGGCGTGATCCGGGCCGACGGGCGCCTGGTGCGCGACATGTATCTCTTCCAGGTGAAGTCGCCGGCGCAATCGCGCGGCGGCTTCGATTACTACAAGCTGGTCGCCACGATTCCGGGCGAGCAGGCGTTCCGGCCGCTCGGCGAAGGCGGCTGCCCGCTCACGAAGAGCAACTGAGGAGCCCAGGCATGAAATCCCTCTATGGACGAAAGATCCCGGCGCCCGATCGCGAGCTGACTTCGGTCGAGGCGGGAAGCCCGATGGGCGAGCTCATGCGCCGGTACTGGCAGCCGGTGTGCACGTCGGACGAGCTGAAGGACCTGCCGAAGAAGGTGAAGATCCTGTGCGAGGAAGTCGTGGTGTTCCGCGACAAGAAAGGCCGCATCGGCGCGCTCGACCCGCATTGCTCGCATCGCGGCACCTCGCTCGAATGGGGCCGCGTCGAGGAAGAAGGCCTGCGCTGCTGCTACCACGGCTGGCTCTACAACGTGGAAGGCAAATGCATCGACATGCCGTGCGAGCCGGCCGAGTCCAGGAAAAAGATGGAGGTGTGGCAGCCGGCCTATCGCGCGATGGAGTTCGGCGGCCTGGTCTTCCTCTACATGGGGCCGCCCGACGTCGAGCCGCCGCTGCTGCCGATGCTCGACATCATCGATACGCGCCATCGCGACGACATCGTGCTGGTCGGCAAGCGCCTTTGGGACGACCACGCGCTCGGCTTCGTGCGCGACTGCAACTGGCTGCAGCACTTCGAGAACGCGGCGGATCCCTACCACCTGGTGGTGCTGCACGAGATGATCAGCGGCGACCAGTTCAAGAGCGTGCTGACGCTGGGCAACTGGCCGACCATCTGGTTCGACCAGACGAAGCTCGGCATGAAGTACAACCTGGTGCGCAAGCTGCCGAACGGCTTCATCCTCGAGCGCCATTCCGAATGCATCGTCCCGAACATCGTGCTGGTCGCGAACGTCCACCAGAAGGGGCAGAAGCCGATCTGGCGCGAGAAGGCGACCGAGATGACCTGGTGCGTCCCGGTGGATAACGAGACGGTGAGCGGCCTGAGCATCGTCGCGTGGCCGAAGGGGCCCGACGGCAAGCCCGATCCGGGCTGGAAGGCGGGCACCGACACCATCACCGACATCCGTCCGGGCCAGCTGCGCGATCGTCCGTACGAAGAGAAGCAGCGCAAGCCCGACGACATGGAAGCGCAGGAAGGCCAGCGCCGCATCGCCGTCCATGCGCTCGAGAACCGCGGCCACTCCGACATCGGCGTGACCCTGCTGCGGCGCGCGTTGCGCGAAGCGGTGCGCGCGGTCCAGGGCGGCAAGGATCCGCAGAACTGCATCCGCGATCCCGAGCAGAACCACGCGCTCGAGACGAGCTGCTGGAACACGGTCATGACGCCGGAGCAGTTCGAGCAGTTCAGGAAGACGATGCCGGCTCGTGCCGGCCAGGGCGATGCCAGGCCGGCGCTGGAGCCGCTCGGCTAACATGGCCGGCGCATGCCCATCGACGAGCCGGCTCGCACGACCGAGGTCCTCGGCGAACACGAAGTAGTCGTGCTGGGCGGCGGCCCGGCCGGCATCGCCGCGGCGGCCGCCGCCGCACGCGCCGGACGCTCGACGATGCTGGTCGAGCGCTACGGCTTCCTCGGCGGCGCCGGCACCGCGGCCGGGCTCGCCAACTTCTGCGGCCTGCACGCGAAGGTGAACGGCGAGCATCGCCAGGTGGTCCATGGCATCGCCGACGATGTCCTCGCGCAACTGAAGCGCCTGGGCGCGCTCGGCGCACCGCACATGCTCTTCGGCGGCCGCATCCAGGCGCAGGCGTACGACGTATCGGCGTACAAGCTGGTCGCCGACCAGCTGCTCGCGAAGGTGCACGTGCTGTTTCACGCGCTCGCCGTCGGCTACCAGGACGGTCATCTGCTCGTGGAGACCAAGTCCGGGCGCCGCGCCATTCGCGGCACCCTATTCATCGACTGCTCCGGCGACGGCGACCTCGCCGCGTGGATCGGCGCGTCCTACGAGGTCGGCGACGGCAAGGGCAACATGCTCTATCCCTCGACCATGTATCGCATCGGCGGCGTCGATCCGGCGAAAGCCGGCAACGCCTGGGAGCGGATCGCCGAGCTGATGGAGGACGCGGAGCGCAAGGGCCGGCGCTTCCCGCGCAAGAAGCCGATCGTACGGCCGCAGCCGAACCCGGCCGAGTGGCGCGCGAACCTGACGCAGATCCGCAATCCGGACGGCAGCGCGGTTAGCGGCATCGACGCACTGCAGCTCGCATGGGGAGAGGTCGAGGGCCGGCGCCAGGTCTGGGACACCTTCCAGTTCATACGGGAAAGCGCGCCCGGCTTCGAGCGCGCGCACATCGCCGACATCGCTGCGCAGATCGGCATCCGCGAGACGCGCCGAGTGCAGGGCGAATACCTGCTGACCGAGGACGACGTGCTCGACTGCGTCGATTTCGCCGATGCCATCGGCGTCAACGGCTGGCCGGTGGAGGATCACGTCGCCGGCAGCGTCGACTTCCGCTTCCAGCGCAAGCAACGCGGCTACAACCAGCTGCCGTATCGCATGATCGTTCCGCGCGGCGTCGATAATCTGCTGGTCGCCGGCCGCTGCGCCTCGATGACGCACGGCGGACAGTCGGCGGCGCGGGTGTCGGGGCCATGCTTCGTCATGGGGCAGGCGGCGGGCGCGGCCGCGCATCTGGCCCTTAAACATGGAACGCGGCCCGGAGATGTGGATGTGCAGCGACTGCAGCAGCACTTGAAGAGCGAGGGAGCATGGCTGGGATGAAAGTGAAGCGCATCGCGGGCGCGCTCGGCGCCGAGATCGAGGGGGTCGACCTGCGCGACCTGACCGACGCGCGGATGAAGGACATCCGCGCCGCGTGGCTCGAGCACCTCGTCATCTTCTTCCGCGACCAGTCGCTCACGCCGCCCGAGTACATGGCCTTCGCGAAGCGCGTCGGCAAGCCGATCGAATATCCGTTCGTGAAGGGCATCGCCGGCTTCCCGGAGATCATCGAGGTGAAGAAGCTCGAGCACGAGAAGGTGAACTTCGGCGGCGTGTGGCACTCGGACACCGCGTACCTCGAGGTGCCGCCGATGGCGTCGATGCTCCTCGCGCGCGAGATCCCGCCCTACGGCGGCGACACGCTGTTCGCCAACATGTACGCGGCGTACGAGGCGTTGTCGGGCGGCATGAAGCGCCTGCTCGATCCGCTCTACGCGGTCAATTCATCGGCCAAGGCCGACGTCACCCGCACGCGGGAGGATCGCCTCAAGTCGGACGGCAGCGACAACGCGGGCAAGGAGCTGGCGGCCGAGCATCCGGTGGTGCGCACGCATCCGGAAACCGGACGCAAGGCGCTCTACGTGAACTTCGCCCACACCGTGCGCTTCCGCGGCATGACCGAGCAGGAGAGCGCGCCGCTCCTCAACTTCCTGTTCCAGCACCAGGTGCGGCCCGAGTTCACCTGCCGTTTCACCTGGCAGCCCGGCTCGCTCGCGCTATGGGACAACCGCTGCGCGCAGCACAATCCGGTGAACGACTACCACGGCTACAAGCGCCTCATGCACCGGATCACGCTCGAAGGCGATCGGCCTCGCTAAATTCGGCGCCCTGACCCCGAATTCAGCACTGCTTCGCAGGTGGCTGCGCTGCGTGCGTGGCGCTCGCGCATGCCGTGGAACAAATCGCGCGCCGAGGTGTCCGCCATGCGCGGCAGCGCCGCGTCGAACTCGCGCATCGCCCAGCGCAGCCCCTTGATCAGGAAACCGATGCGCTCGCGTGCGCCCTGGACGGCGAGCGCCTTGCCATAGAACTCGCCGGTCGCGTGGCTGTAATCGCGGCCGCGACGCTTGAGCTGCTCGCCGATCAGCGCGCAGTTGTGCGCCTCGTCCTCGTGGATCTTGCGAAGCATCGACCACTCGGCGCCGTGGCGCGGCCAGTCGTCGAGGAAGACGACGAGCGCCTTCGCTCCCGCACGCTCGGCCTCGAGCATGCGATTCAGGAAGCCGTCGAGCTCTTGGTCAGTGAAGGTGGACGTACTCGTAGTCCACGGCGAGGTTGTTGATGCCGCGTTCCGGCGGCGCGATCCAGCCCGCCATCTTGCCCGGCTCTATCACGCGCTGCATGAGCGAGAGGACGTGCGCGCGGTCGCGCTCGGACGGGATCCAGTCTTCCAGCCGCTGCTCGTACTCGTGCCGCGGGATCATTCTGCCGTGGGTGTCCACCGGCACGCCGGCCCACGGGCCGATCGAGCGGCGGAAGCGCGAGGAGGGCAGCGTCAGCCGCAGGTCGTGGCCCGCGCGCTCGATCATGCGGTTCCAGCGCTTCAGGCCGATCTCGCAGTCCTTCAGGTACGACTCGCGCATCACCTCGTTCAGCGCGTTCAGCATCGGCACCTCCTGCTCGCCTTCGGGCGTGGCGAGCTGGATGGTCTTGCCGCGCAGCACGTGGTCCTCGTAGGTCGTCTCGTCGGGACGGCCCTTCATGCCGCTCGCGAAGTTGGACGCGGAGTTGGACGAGATCTCCGAGCCGAACAGGTCGAGCGAGCTCGAGCACCAGAAGTTGAGGTATTTCTGCAGCGTCGGCAGGTCGACGCCGCCGTGGCGGCGTACCACTTCCGGATCGTCGGTGCCGTGCTCCTTCATGAGCTCGAGCGTGCGCTTCACCACGCGGCTGATGCCGGTCTCGCCGACGAACATGTGGTGCGCTTCCTCGGTCAGCATGAAGCGGCAGGTGCGCGAGAGCGGATCGAACGCGCTCTCGGCGAAGCTCTTCAGCTGGTACTTGCCGTCGCGATCGGTGAAATAGGTGAAGCAGTAAAGCGAGAGCCAGTCCGTCATCGGCTCGTTGAACGTGGTGAGGATGCGCGGCTTGTCCGCGTCGCCCGAATGGCGCTCGAGGAGCTCCTCGGCCTCCTCGCGACCGTCGCGGCCGAAGTAGGCGTGCAGGAGATACACCATCGCCCAGAGATGGCGGCCCTCCTCGACGTTGATCTGGAAGAGGTTCCTCAGGTCGTACATCGACGGGCAGGTGTGGCCGAGCATGCGCTGCTGCTCGACCGACGCCGGCTCGGTGTCGCCCTGGGTGACGATCAGGCGGCGCAGCGTCGAGCGGTACTCGCCCGGCACCTGCTGCCAGACCGGCTGGCCCATCTGGTCGCCGAAGCCGATGCGGCGATCGGCCACCGGGTCGGCGAGGAAGATGCCCCAGCGGTAGTCCGGCATCTTCACGTTGCCATAGTGCGCCCAACCCTGCGCGTCGACCGAGATCGCGGTGCGCAGATACACGTCCGCCTTCTCGAAATCCGTCGGCCCCATCTCGTGCCACCAGTTGCGGAACGCCGGCTGCCAGTGCTCGAGCGCGCGCTGCAGCGTGCGATCGTTCGTCAGGTTGACGTTGTTCGGGATCTTCTCGGCGTAGTTGATGGAGCTCATTTGTTTCCCGTCAAAAATAGGGACGGACCCTAATTAAAAAATAAATAGGGTCTGTCCCTAATTAATTGTCAGACCCGTTCCCAGTTGAATTTTGGTTTGGCGCCCGAGCCATAGACCTTCAGCGCGCCTTGTTCGCCGACGGCGTTCGGGCGGTTGAAGATCCAGTTCTGCCAGGCGGTGAGGCGGCCGAAGACGCGCGTGAGCATCGTCTCCGGGCCGGCGAAGCGCAGGCTGGCCTCCATGCCGGTGAGCGCGTCGGGCGAGAGGCTGGCGCGCTCCTCGATGGCGAGGCGGATCTCGTCTTCCCAGTCGATGTCGTCCGGCGTCGAGGTGACGAGGCCCAGCTCGCGGGCACGCGCGGCATCCAATAATTCACCTCTGGGTAACTCCGGCGCGCGGCCGCAGAACCGCGCATCGAGGCGCGAAAGGCCGTTCACCATCGGATAGCCGTCGAAGTTGAGGTGCGACAGGGCGACCTGCGATCCCTCCGCATCCAGCATGAAGCTGCGATCCGCCGCCAGCGCGAGCTCCATCAGCGTGCCGGCGAAGCAGGAGCCGGGCTCGATGATGGCGAAGATCGAGCGCGAGGAGACGTCCAGGCGCGCGAGCGTGCGGCGCAGGTAGCCGACCGTCTCGCGCACGAACCAGTCGGTGCCGCTCGCCTTGAGGAAGCCGTCGAGCTCGAGCGCCTGCTTCGGATCGCCGCGCGTCTTGAACACCCACAGGCCGATATCGAGCTGGTTGGTCCTCAGGTCGAGGATCGCGCGATCGAGCTCGCGCGCGAGCCGCAGCGGATACCAGTCGGCGTTGCGCTCCGCCTTGACGTCCTTCGGCCCGTCGATCGTGAGCGTGGCGACGCGCTTCTCCTTGTCGATCTCGACGTGGACCAGGCGGCTCTCGCCGAGCGCCGTGAGCGGCACCCCCTTGGCTTCCTTCGGCCGGTCGGAAAGGAGGGCGAGCTTCTCGGCGCGCTCCTTCACGGCGGCGGCGAACTCCTGCGGCTTGGCGATGCGGTTGACCAGACCCCATTCCTTCGCGCGATCGGCGCGCACGCCCTCGGCGGTGGTGCAGAAGAGATCGGCCAGGTCGCGGCGCACCTTGCGCTTGTCGACGAGCCGCGTGAGGCCTCCGGTGCCCGGCAGCACGCCAAGCAGCGGTACCTCGGGCAGGGACACCGTCGAGGAACGATCGTCGACCATCACGATCTCGTCGCAGGCGAGGGCCATCTCGTAGCCGCCACCCGCGCACGTGCCGTTCAGCGCGGCGATGAACTTGAGGCCCGAGTGCCTGCTCGAGTCCTCGATGCCGTTGCGGGTTTCGTTGGTGAACTTGCAGAAGTTCACCTTCCACGCGTGGCTCGAGGTACCGAGCATGTAGATGTTGGCGCCCGAGCAGAACATGCGGTTCTTGCCGCTGGTGAGGACGACCGCGCGCACTTCGGGATGCTCGAAGCGGATGCGGTTCAGCGCATCGTGCAGCTCGATGTCGACGCCGAGGTCGTAGCTGTTGAGCTTGAGCTTGTAGCCCGGCGCGAGGCCCTTGTCCTCGGCGACGTCGAGCGCGAGCGTGGCGACGGCGCCGTCGAAGGAAAGCTTCCAGTGGTTGTAGCGGTCCGGCGAGGTTTCGAAGCTGACTGGATTCATGTCACTGCCCGTTTGAGTTCGGCGAGGGTCTGGCGCACCGTCTTGCCGGAAGTGTCGATGGTGGCATGGGCGCGCCCATAGAGGCGATCGCGCTCGGCGAGCAGCGTGCGGATCTCGTCCAGCGCCGCGGATCGGCCCTTGAAGGGACGCATGTCGCCCTGGGCGATCACGCGCTGCATATGCTCTTCGGGCGCGGCCGACAGCCAGACGCAGCGGCAGCGCTGGAGGAGGATGCCGTAGTTCGCCTTGTCCGTGACCAGGCTGCCGCCGGTGGCGATCACGGCGCGCTCGTGCTCGTCCAGTACCCGCTCGAGCGCGCGGCGCTCGAAGCGGCGATAGGCGTCCTGCCCGTACATGGCGAACACCTCGCCGAGCTTCGCCCCCGCTTCCTTTTCCACCTCGCGGTCGAGCTCGATGAAGGGCAGGTCGAGCTCCGCGGCGAGCTTCGCGCCGAGCGTCGACTTGCCGGCGCCGCGCAGGCCGAGGAGGGCGATCGGCTTCGCGCGCGGCTCCTCCTCGCGCACCAGCGTCTCGACCGGCACGCCCATCGCGCGCGCCACCTTGCGAAGCAGCAGCACCGAGATGTTGCCTTCGCCCGCTTCCAGCTGGGCGAGATAGCGCTCGGACACGCCGCACGCGGCGGACAGGTTCTTGCGGCTCATGCCGTGCTGCGCGCGCCACGCGCGCACCCGCTCGCCGAGCTGGGCGAGATAGGCGGCTTCCTGCGCGTGCGTGGTGACCGGGGCGTTCATGCAATATAGTGCTTGACCCAGATTCTAGGGTGCAATATAGTTTCGCGTCAATGCGGATCACCATCCTCATCGGCACGATGACGGGCACGGCGCAGCTTTGCGCGCAGGAGATGGAGCTCGCGCTCGGCGACGAGAGCACGCAGATCGAGGCGGTGCTGATGGACGGCCTCGACGCGTCCGTGTTCGAGCGGGACGGCGCATTCCTCATCTGCACCTCGACCTACGGCCAGGGCGATGTTCCCGACAACGCGCGAGCGCTGTACGAAGACCTGCAGAGGAAGCGGCCCGACCTCTCCGGCGTGCGCTACGGAGTGTTTGGCCTGGGCGACAGGACCTACGCCGAGACGTTCAACTACGGCGGCAAGCGGTTCGACGACATCCTGACGGAACTCGGCGCGACGCGTATCGGCGAGCGCTACAAGCACGACGCGTCGAGCGGCGTCCTGCCGGAGGAGATGGCGGTCGAGTGGTGCCAGGCATGGGCCGCTCAGCTTGTGGAAGGGAACAGAGCCGCCGCATAGCGCGTCCAACACGCATGCGCGCGTTGAAGTGGGTAGGTCTCGCTGTACTCGTTCTCCTGACAGCTATGGTGCTGTTCCTCACGTTCGGCCTCGGCACGCTGAAAGGTCCGATCCAGCGGGCCGTCAGCAACGCCACCGGCCGCGAGCTCATCATCGATGGCGAGCTGAAATCGGTGTGGAGCTGGGTGCATCCGCGCTTCCGCGCAGAGAAGGTGCGCCTGTCGAATCCGGACTGGGCCGACGAAGACTGGATGTTCCAGGCCGACGCGGTCGAGGCGAGCGTGCGATTGCTGCCGCTGCTCGCCGGCCGCGTCGTGGTGCCGGAAGTACATCTCACGCGGCCGGACATCGACCTCGAAACCGACGACGAGGGGCGCCAGAACTGGATCCTGCAGCGCGGCGAGAAGCGCGAAGGCGGCTCGCGCGTCATCCTCCAGAAACTCACCTTCGACCATGCCCGGCTGCGCTACGCCGATTCGGGCCGCGAGATCGACCTCGAGAACGAGCTCTCCACCGATTCCGACGGCGTGGCGGTGGAGTCGAAGGGGCAGTACAAGGGGCTCGACACGAACCTCAAGGGACGCGGCGGTCCCGTGCTGCACATGAAGGAAACCAGCGAGCCCTATCCGCTCGACGCTTCGGGCAAGATCGGCGATACGAAGGTGCATGTGAAAGGCACCATCACCAACGTTGCGCAGCTCTCCGCGCTCGACCTCAATATCGAGCTCGAGGGCAAGACGCTGTCCGAGCTCTACGACGTGATCGGCCTCGCCTTTCCGGAGACGAGCTCCTACAAGACGCAGGGCCGCCTCGTGAAGGGCGACCAGACGATGGCCTACGAGAAGTTCACCGCCACGGTCGGCGAAAGCGACCTCGCCGGCAGCCTGCACTTCGACCTCGGCGGCAAGCGGCCCTTCATGAAGGGCGAGCTCGATTCGAAGCGCCTCAACCTCGCCGACCTCGGCCCGCTGGTCGGCACCGACCAGCCGAAGAAGTCCGGCGTGCTGCCCGACATGCCGTTCGACTCCGACCGGTGGGACTCCCTCGATGCCGACGTGAAGATCCGGGCCGGCAGCATCGAGCGGCCGAAGGCCCTGCCGCTGGAAGACCTCGCGACGCGCATCCAGATGCGCGACAAGGTGCTGACGCTCGAGCCTTTCACCGTCGGCGTGGCGGGCGGCGTGATCTCCGGCAGCATCAGGATGGACGGGCAGAAGGAGCCGATCGCGACCAACACGGCGCTGCGCGTGAAGGACCTTCGCCTGCAGAAGCTCTTCCCGACGCTGCAGCAGAGCCAGCAGTCGATCGGCGACATCAACGGCCTGATCGAGCTCGCCGGGCGCGGCGACTCGGTGAGCCAGATGCTCGGCTCGGCGGACGGCAAGATCGGCCTCTACATGGACGGCGGCAAGATCAGCCGCTTCATGATGGAGCTCGTGGCGCTCGACCTGTGGGGCGCGGCGAAGGTGAAGCTCGAGGGCGACGAGCCGGTCGACGTGCGCTGCGCGATCACCGACTTCACCGCCAAGGACGGCATCCTCAACACCAACGTGTTCGTCTTCGACACGCAGGTGGTGAACGTCGGCGGCGAAGGCACGGTCAACCTGAAGAGCGAGGCGCTCGACCTGAAGCTCGACCCGGAGCCGAAGAACCGCAGCATCGCCTCGCTCAACAGCCCGCTCTACATCAAGGGCACGTTCAGCCAGCCGAAGTTCTCGGTCGAATGGAAGCGCGTCGGCGCGAAGGGCATCGCCGCCACGGTGATGGGGCTCATCTCGCCCGCGCTCGCGGTGCTGCCCCTGCTGAAGGAAGGCGAGGACAAGGACAGCCCGTGCGCGCAGCTCATCGCCGACGCCACCAAGTCCACCAAGGCGCCGAAGGAAAAGCAGCAGCAGGCCGCCGCCAAGGCCGCGCAGGCGAAAGCGCAGCAGGCCAAGGAGTCCGAGGACAAGAAGAAAAAAAAGAAGGAGCCCGAGTCTGCCGCCGGCGCCACGCAAAGGAAGGGCGCGCCCGCCGCAGCAGATAAGTAAGCGTTCGTGCCGTCGTCCCCGCGAAGGCGGGGCCCCGTCTAGTTTTTCTTCAACCCTATCTGTTGCATCAGCTGGGCGATGGAAGCATCGTCCTTCGCGATCAGCTCGCCGAACTCCTTCGCCGGCAGGAAGCCGGGCCGCACGGCGAGGTTGGCGCTGCCCTTGGCGAATTCCTCGCTCTCCGTCGTCACCCGGATCGCATGTTCCAGCGTGGCGATGACGGCCGTGGGCGTTCCCTTGGGCGCGGCGACGCCGCGCCACGCGTCCAGCGCGACGTCCACCCCGAGCTCGCGCGCGGTGGGGACCTCGGCGAACGCCGGGTCGCGGGCGGTGGTGAGCTGGACGAGCAGGCGGGCCTGGCCCTGCTTGAGCGGCGCGGCGAGCGCGCCTGGGAACTGCACGATGGCGTCGACGTGGCCGCCGATCAGGCTCGGCACCACCTGCGCGACGGCGAACGGCACCTCGTTAGCCTCGATGCCGGCGGCGTGCGTGAGCGCGGCGAGCGAAAGATGCGTGTGGCTGCCGGCGCCGGAATGGCCGATGCTGATTTCCTTCGGCCGCGCCTTCGCGTCGGCCACCAGGTCGGCCAGCGTCTTCCATTTCGCGTCGGCCCGCACGGCAAGCACCACCGACTCGACCAGCACGCGCGCCACGGGCTCGAACGCGGTGTAGTCGAACGCGAGCTGGCCGGCGTGGTAGCTGGTCGAGATGGAATTCGAGTTCCAGACGAGCGAGTAGCCGTCCGCCTTCTGGATGGCGACGTGCTTGTAGCCGATGGCGCCCCCCGCGCCCGGGCGATTGACGACCAGCACGCGCTGGTTGAGCTGCTTCGACACGCCGTCGGCGAGCATGCGCGCCGTGACGTCGGCCGAGCTGCCGGCGGGGAAGAGCACCGTGATCTCGATCGGCGCGCGGGTGGGAAACTCCTGGGCATGCACCGGGGATGAAATCAACGCAGCGCACAGTAAGAGTGTTCTCATGCTGCGAGCACCTCCGCCACCGTGACGCGCCGCCCCTCGCGCGCCGATAGGATGCCGGCCAGGATCACCGCCAGCGATGCCGTGCTTTTCTCGCCGTCCATCTCGGGCTCGCCGTCGCCGCGGCAGGCGCGCATGAATTCCTCGAGCTCCTCGACGATCGTGTCGTTCGCCGTGCAGGAGACCGCGCTCGCCCTTGCTTCGCCGCGCTTGAGGATCCGCAGGCCGCCGTGCATGTCGTAGTAGGCGGTGCGCTCCTTGCCGTAGACGTTCATCAGGTAGTACTCCGACGCCGACGCATAGCTCGCGTTCAGCGTGGAGAGCGCGCCGTTCTCGTGCTCGAGGATCAGGCTCGCGACGTCGGGGTTGTCGCCCGGTAGTACCAGCCGCACGAAATGCCCGGTCACGGCTTTCACCGGACCCAGCAGGTACTCGAGCACATCGGTGTAATGGATGCCGATCTGCAGCATCACGCCGCCCGGCATGCCCTGCGCCGTGTAGCGCCACGAG